>ENA-OQAA01000023-OQAA01000023.1-human-gut-metagenome-genome-assembly--contig:-NODE-23-length-97809-cov-3.495752_pt1 | contig 97809 bp, 109 predicted proteins | sample MGYA00242489_ERZ504515 | MGnify/ENA primary metagenome ERZ504515 (study PRJEB26092, sample SAMD00036237) | human gut metagenome | host: Homo sapiens | study: EMG produced TPA metagenomics assembly of... | reverse complement strand
ATGTTCCTGCCTGTTTTGTATGGTGCAGATTGCGGTATGTTTTGCTCGAATTCGACCTACGCAGCCCGCTGCGGCGCCCGCATCCGGGCAAAATCTCCCACAAAATTGTGATGTAAATCTTGCGGAAAGCCTTTTTTAGACACGCTTTCGTTTCTTAATCCCTGGAAAACAGATCCCTTGTATAAACCTTTTTCTTCACATCGTCCAGGACCTTGTCATAACGGTTCGCCAGAATACACAGGCTTTTTTCTTTAAACTCTTCCAGATTATTTACAACCTTGCTGCCAAAAAATGTGGAACCGTTTTCCAAATTGGGCTCATAGATGATGACAGTGGCGCCTTTTGCCTTGATCCGTTTCATAACACCCTGAATGCTGCTTTGCCGGAAATTATCGGAATTACTCTTCATAGTGAGGCGGTAGACGCCGATAACCACTTCTTTTTCCAGGCTTGACTGATAAAGGTTGTCCTCATTGTAGTTGTAATAGCCGGCTTTTTGCAGTACTTGATCAGCAATAAAATCCTTTCGGGTACGGTTGCTTTCCACGATTGCGGACATCATATTCTGAGGAACGTCGTTGTAATTGGCAAGAAGCTGTTTGGTGTCCTTAGGCAGGCAGTAGCCGCCGTAGCCAAAGGAAGGATTATTGTAATGCGTTCCGATCCGGGGATCCAGACAGACTCCATTGATAATATCGCGGGTGTTCAGCCCCTTCATTTCCGCGTAAGTATCCAGCTCATTAAAATAGGAAACACGAAGTGCCAGATAGGTGTTGGCAAAAAGTTTTACAGCTTCTGCTTCCGTATATCCCATGAACAAGGTGTCGATATTTTCTTTGAGAGCACCCTCCTGAAGAAGTGCTGCAAAAGTGTGAGCTGCCTCTCTGGTGTGCTCATCACAGGAGACAATGATCCTGCTTGGGTAAAGATTGTCGTACAGGGCCTTGGACTCTCTGAGAAATTCCGGGCTGAAAATAATATTGTTATTGTGAAGCTTCTTTCGGATAGATTCTGTGTAGCCTACAGGAATCGTAGATTTGATCACAATTGTGGCAGCAGGATTCACCCTTGTGACCAGGCTTAGTACAGCTTCAACAGCGGAAGTGTCGAAATGATTTTTCCTGCTGTCATAGTTGGTGGGGGTGGCCACTACCACAAAATCAGCCTCTGCGTAGGCGGATTCTCCGTCTGAGGTGGCCGTAAGATCCAGTTCCTTTTCCGACAGGTATTTTTCGATATATTCATCTTGGATTGGAGATTTCTTCTGGTTTATCAAAGCAATCTTCTCCGGAATTATGTCAACTGCAACAACATGATTATGCTGAGCCAGCAGTACAGAAATAGAAAGCCCTACATATCCGGTACCTGCGACTGCAATAGATTTATTCATGGTAAGTTCCTTTCTTAAAAAAGTGTGAAATCGGGAAAAAAGAGTTTAAATTTTCACAGTTTGTGCTACAATATATAACACTAATTGATGAACCGTTCATGCACAATTTTTATAAATAATAACATGACAGACTGGAAAATACAACGCCTTGGGAACTTTTGGGAATATGCAGATTACCGAACTGATTTTTTTAAACAATCTCTGATGAATGGAGGAACAGAAGATGTGTACAGCAGCAACCTATAAAACAAAGGATTTTTATTTTGGAAGAACTCTGGATTATGAAATTTCCTATGGAGATCAGGTAGTGATCACGCCTAGAAATTATGTATTTGACTTAAGAGAAGGCGGTCAGCTGAAAAGTCATTATGCCATGATCGGAATGGCATGTGTTATGGAGAACTATCCGCTGTATTATGATGCGGTCAATGAGAAAGGTCTTGGAATCGCCGGCCTTAATTTCGTTGGAAATGCCAGCTACAAGAAGCCTGTAGAGGGGAAAGACAATATCACTCAGTTCGAACTGATCCCATGGATTCTGGGAAAATGTGCTACAGTGAAAGAAGCACGCCAGCTTCTTAAGAATATGAACCTGATTGACACCCCATTTCTTCCTGCTCTGCCAGTTGCGCAGCTGCACTGGATTATTGCGGACAAAGAGGAATGTATTACCCTGGAGTCGTTGGAAGAGGGAATGAAAATATATGATAATCCAGTAGGTGTCCTCACAAACAATCCGCCCTTTAACTATCAGATGTTTAATCTGAACAATTATATGCAGCTGGCTGTGGAAAACCGCAGTAACACGTTTTCAGAAAATCTGAAGCTGAATCAGTACAGCCGGGGAATGGGTGGCATGGGACTGCCGGGAGATCTCTCCTCACAGTCAAGATTTGTGAGGGTGGCCTTTGTAAAAATGAACTCTCTGTCCGGGGATTCAGAAGAAGAAAGCGTAAGCCAGTTTTTCCACATTCTTGGCAGCGTAGACCAGCAGAGGGGCTGCTGCAAGCTGGGAGAAGACAAGTATGAGATTACGCTATATACTTCCTGCTGTAATACAGATAAGGGAATCTATTATTATAATACTTACGACAATCACCAGATCAGTGCTGTGGATATGTACAAGGCGGATTTGGATGGTGAGAAGCTTTATACCTATGCGCCATAAAAGGGGAACAGATCAGAATGCAAAATTAGCTCCCGTTTCGAAATAAATGTTTCAAAAAACTACCATGTTCCAGAAAGAATGTTCGATTCTTATTGCAAAATTTTAATTTAGTGCTATAATGAACTATCATAGATTCAGATGGCGAATTCATATGAGTTCGCCATTTTCTATAGAATAAATCTGGCACTCATATTAAAAGAGTGCTAACAATACAAGGAGGAAACATGTATGATTACAATACCAGTTTATGAACTTCTTCTTTTACCGGAAGTTACATTTTTCTTTAAAAAAGATATGTTTCCGGAAGGCAGAATTAAAGAACAGAATATCGGAGAAGAAATTCTCTTCGTTTTACAGAAGAAAGAAATAGCCCCAGAGGAAATTTCCATGGAAAATATTTTTCCAGTGGGCGTGATGGGAATCATTGAGAATATAGACGAGGAAGGCAGCGTCAAGATTACTACCAGAAGAAGAGTGCAGGTGACTCATGTAGAATATTCTGACGGTATGGTTCAGGCAGAAGCGGTAGATCTTCCGGATATCCAGGATATCTCCCCGGAAGAAGAAAAGGAGAAATTTGATAAGATCAAGAAAGAACTGATGGATTTTGCAAAAGGCTTTCAGTGGGGCGTCTGGGTACGAAGCATGATCTACCATTGGAAAAGCTATCCGGAAGCCGTCAGTGCCCTGGCTGGTTACATGAGCCTTTCCTGGGAAGAAAAATACCATATGATCGAGGTGGATTCCAGGAAAGAACGCATGCATCTGATGGAAGAGGCTGTCTATGAGCTGATGGAGATTTTCCGTGTCAGTGAGGAGGCTGAGACTGCGCAGAAGAACTCCAATGAGAAAGTTTACCGGGAGTCCGCTATCCGGAAGCAGATCGAATTTCTTCAGCAGCAGCTGGACGAAATGCATCCGGAGAATATTTCTGATGTGCGCCGTTTCCAGAAGAAAATCCAGGAATCCGGCATGAATGAGGAAGCACGCAAAGAAGCTGAAAAGGTGCTGAACCGCATGAAGCAGGAAGGAAAAGACAGCATGAGTATGGCATGCTGTACGATTATCTGGATTTTGCCACAAGTCTTTCCTGGAAGACAGAGGAACCTGCTGAAATTGATTTGAACGAGGCAGAAGAAATCCTGAATGAAGACCATTATGGGTTGAAAAAAGTAAAAGAGCGAATTATCCAGCAGCTTGCTGTTATGGCTCTTAATAAGAAACAGTCTGGTTCCATTTTATTGTTTGTAGGTGCGCCTGGAACTGGAAAAACCAGTATCGGACAGAGTATTGCCCGTGCGCTTCACCGTAAATACGTGCGTATCAGTCTTGGTGGAATCCGTGATGAAGCGGAAATTCGAGGACACAGAAGAACCTACATAGGTGCTATGCCAGGCAGGATTATGGAAGGAATGAAGAGAAGCGGAGCTGCAAATCCGGTTATGGTACTGGATGAGGTGGACAAGCTCGCCAAAGATTACGGCGGTGATCCGGCAAGTGCTCTTCTGGAAGTGCTGGATCCGGAGCAGAACGGAAGCTTTACAGACCATTATATGAATGTTCCTTATGATCTTTCCAATGTGCTTTTTGTGTGTACAGCCAATTCCACCGATACCATTCCTGAGCCATTGCTCAATCGTATGGAAGTAATCCAGTTTCCTGGATATACTGCAGTAGAGAAGTTTCAGATCGCGAGACGTCATCTTTTGCCAAAAGCAATGAAGAGCATGGGAATCAAAGCCCAGAATCTGAAGGTGACAGATGAGGCAATCCGCCGCATTATTGAAGAGTATACAGCGGAGGCTGGTGTCCGCGGACTGAAGAAGCAGATGGATGTGTTATGCAGATATGCAGCTGTGAAGCTGGTAAAGGGTGAGCAGAAGAGCATTACGGTAAGTGAGAAGCGTGTAGCAGAATTTTTGGGACATGGAATTCATCATGAGAAGATTCTGGAAAACCCAGTGCCTGGAGTTGTAACCGGTCTTGCCTGGACCAGTGCTGGTGGAGAAATCCTTTTTATCGAAACTTCTTTTACAAAAGGCGATGGAAAGGTGATCATTACCGGACAGCTTGGAGATGTGATGAAAGAGTCCGCCCAGATTGCCATTACTCTTGTGAAGTCCCTCTATCCGGAATTTGCAGATAAATTCAAGGAAAATGATCTTCACATCCATGTGCCGGCAGGAGCAGTTCCCAAGGATGGCCCATCAGCAGGCATCACGCTGGTAACTGCATTATCCTCTCTGGTGACAGGAAAGCCTGCACCAGCAGAAATAGCAATGACAGGAGAAGTTTCCCTTCGCGGCGGTGTTATGCCTATTGGCGGATTTCCGGAGAAGCTGATGGCTGCCCAAAGAGCTGGCGTAAAGCATGTGTTTATTCCATATGAGAATATGGATGATCTTGATGATGTGGCCGATGAGGTAAAAGAGAAGCTTGAGATTACACCAGTTAAGACCGTGCAGGAGGTTCTGGATTACTGTTTACAGCCTGCACGGTAACAGGCTCCGGAAAAGCTGCTGATATAATAATTTTTTACCAAAACATATTTTCATGTTCAAAGAGAGAATTAACAATTAAAATTACAAAAACTATAAGAAGTATGTTATAATAAGTGTACTAAATGAAACAACTGCAAAGACAGAAGTGCAGTGCATGGAAGCCGTTACAGAGTATGAGGCTTTCATTAAAGATCAGATTATAACCCAGACAGAAAGTTGGAGGAAAAGTTATGAAGAAAGGCAAATTATTAGCTACGCTGCTCTGCAGCGCATCAATGGTTATGGGAAGCTTGGTTCCCACGGTACCGGCTATGGCAGATGCTATGAAGGTTGTTACACTTGGCGCAGATCTTTCAGATGAGCAGAAGAACACCATGCTGAAATATTTTAAGGTGGATTCCAGCCAGGTACAGATTATCTACGTTACCAATCAGGATGAGAGGGATCACTTAAGTTCCTATGTTCCGCTGGAGCAGATTGGTACAAGAACAGTGAGCTGCGCTTATGTAAAGCCTACCACATCCGGTGGCATCAAGGTTCGTACCGCCAATTTGAACTGGGTTACCTGCAATATGATTGCAAGTTCCCTTTCCACATCTGGTGTTACCAACTGTGAGGTTGTTGCTGCATGCCCATTCGAGGTATCCGGTACAGGAGCACTGACTGGTATCCAGATGGCATATGAGACTGCCAGTGGACAGAAGCTTGACGAGACCAAGAAGGAGCTTGCTACTGAGGAGATGGTAGTTACAGGTAATCTTGCTGATTCTGTAGGACAGAATGACGCTACCACTGTTATCAACCAGGCGAAAATGCAGGTTATTGCAGACAATGTTCAGAATGCAGACGATATTTACAATATTGTTGTAAATATCTCCAATAATAACAATGTAACTCTTACAGATGATGAGATTAATACCATCGTAAACCTGCTTCAGCAGATTTCCCAGCAGGACTATGATTACTCTGAGATGCAGGAAACTCTGGAGCGTGTAAATGACAATGTAACAGGAAAGGCAGAGGAGAGCAGTGATTCATCAGATGATGAGGACAGTATTGTGGATAATGTAGACCAGAGTGCTCTTGGTGACAATGTTATCGAGAGTTCTACAGAGGATCCGGGACTTGCTGAGGAGACTGGAGCTGCAGACGAATCCGGTGAAGAATCCTGGGAAGAATTTCCGGCTTCTGATGATTCCGGCGAGAACACAGATGGAAGTACAGATGAGTCAGCTGATGGTGACATCAGTGAAGTTGGCGGAACAGATACTGGTGATGGCAGTGATTCTTCCGAAGAGATCACAGATATATCCCAGCTGAATACAGATTTCCTTGGCGATGATGCGAAAGCGAAATTTGAAAAAGCGAAGACCTTCTGTCAGGGAGAGTACAGCGGTGATGAGGATGCTCTTTACGAAGTAATGGGAGATGATGCTGCAGTTACTGTAACACTTGATTCTGACACAGCCAACAAGCTTTCCATCAAAGTTCTTCAGAAATACCTTGGTATCCTTGGAAATGGTGCTGTTTCCTATCAGGAGGATGGAACTGAGAAATACATTACACCAGAACTGAATATGCTGGATAAAGAGATGAAGAAACTTTTCGGCATTGATGTGATCGATGATGGTGAGTCTTCTGAGGATATTGATGTTCTTGGCGATGCAGTATCTTCTGATGATAAAGATACCCTGTATAAAGATACTATGAAGTTCTTTGAGAAACTTTATGGTGAGAGTTCAGAATCCAGTGATTCAGCTGACGGCTCTGAAAATGTGACAACAGATGAAAGTGCTACAGATGAAGTAGGCGATGAGTCTTATGACGAGACTATTGATGAAGAGTCCTACGAAGAATAAAAGACATGAATCTGGAAGAATACTGTTGAATAGTATGTGGTGATGCTCCAGGAGATGACATGTCTGCTGGTGGAAAAGGTACAGAAACTGATATCCAGTGGGATATTGGGGACTGTACCTTTTTTGCAGAAAACAACTGACCCCTTAAAAATAATCAAAACTGTCTATTGAAGACATACCAGTATCTCGCTATGATAAGTGCTAATTAGATACTGCAGTATAAAAAGCAGTGATTAAACAGGAAACATTGGAGCTTGTTTGAGAAATCATTCCTGTAACCTGTGAGGCACATCTTGCAGAAAGTTTTTTCAATATGCACCAGGTTTCCGGGAAAGAGAGAGGAACCTATGAACAAACAGAATTCTACCGTAATGAAACTTGCAGAGACTGCACTCCTTGCAGCACTTTGCTATGTATCTTTTACATTTTTGCAGATTAAGATTCCGGTACCGGGGGGAGATGCTACTTCTCTTCACATCGGAAATACCTTCTGTGTGCTTGGAGCTCTGCTTCTTGGCGGTTGGTACGGCGGTCTTGCAGGTTCTATTGGAATGACTATCGCAGACCTTATGGATCCGGTTTACATTACAGGAGCACCCAAGACTTTTGTCCTGAAGCTTTGCATCGGTCTTATAACAGGTCTTGTAGCTCACAAGATTGCAAAGATCAATGAGACGAACGACAAGAAATACGTATTCAAATGGAGTCTGATCGCTTCCATTGCAGGTCTTGCTTTTAATGTGATCGCAGATCCCATCGTTGGCTATTTCTACAAACAGTACATTCTTGGTCAGCCCCAGGAAGTAGCGAGCATCCTTGCAAAATTAAGCGCCGGTGCTACATTTGTAAATGCAATTGTATCTACAATCCTGGTTGTGATTATTTACAATGCAGTTCGTCCAGCCCTTATTAAGGCAAATCTGATTCATGTATATGTAACTGCAGCGAATGCGAAATAAGAAGAAAATAACCATCTGGAAAAGTCAGAATATAAGATAAGTGAAAGCTCTGGAATGTCTGAACCGTGTACCGCCATTGAAAGTCAGATTTAGAATCTGACGATAGGAAGCGAGTTCAGGCAGTCCGGAGCTTTTTGTGTTGTTAATGAGACTGAGATGTCTGTTAAAAAAGAAGATGAATGGCTGGCAGTTTATAAAATTTTAAGATTAGTGAAATTTTTATGACTTTTTCTCAGAACCCCTGGAAACACTGGCAAATTGAGAAATTGTGTGCTACAATGTTACCTAAATCGCAAAAGCAAAGGAGTAGTGCTATGAGTCTGGCAGTAGTAACCCTGAAAAAGGGAGAAGGACGTCTTTTGAAATCCGGCGGAATGTGGATTTTTGATAATGAAGTAGCTTCTATTATGGGAAGCTTTGTAAATGGAGATATTGTACTGGTTCATGATTTTGACGGATATCCTCTGGGAAGAGGATTTATCAATACGAATTCCAGGATTGTGGTACGTCTTCTTTCAAGAGATGAGAATACTGTGATCGATGAGGAATTTTTTTGAGAAAAGAGTGCGGGATGCATGGGAGTATCGTAAGAAAGTAACGGATACTTCAAGCTGTCGCGTGATCTTCGGAGAGGCAGATTTTCTGCCGGGTTTTATTGTGGACAAGTTTTCTGATGTGCTGGTGGTACAGTCCCTTGCACTTGGAATCGACCGTTATAAAGAGATGCTGGTGGAACTTCTGAAGAAAGTTCTGGCAGAGGATGGTATCCGGATCTGCGGCGTTTACGAGAGAAGTGACGTGAAAGTACGTAAGCAGGAGGGAATGGAGCCATATAAGGGCTTTATTGGTGAAGAGTTCCCTACTTTGGTTGAAATTGTGGAAAATGGTGTAAAATATCAGGTGGATGTAAAAGACGGTCAGAAGACAGGATTTTTCCTGGATCAGAAATACAATCGTCTGGCAATCCAGAAGCTTTGCAGGAATGCCAGAGTTCTGGACTGTTTTACCCATACCGGTTCTTTCGCCTTAAATGCAGGATATGCAGGAGCGAAAGAAGTAACTGGTGTGGATGCTTCACAGCTTGCAGTTGATCAGGCTACAGCCAATGCAGCTTTAAACGGACTTTCTGATTCTGTAAAATTTATCTGTGAGGACGTATTTGATCTTCTTCCGAAACTGGAAGAGAAAGGCGAGAAATATGACGTGGTAATTCTGGATCCACCTGCATTTACCAAGTCAAGAAGCTCTGTTAAGAATGCAGTGAAAGGCTATCGTGAGATCAATCTTCGTGCCATGAAACTGGTGAAAGACGGCGGTTTCCTTGCAACCTGTTCCTGTTCACATTTTATGGATTATCAGCTTTTTACCCAGACCATCGGGCAGGCCGCCAGAAATGTGCATAAACGTCTCCGTCAGGTAGAATATCGCACCCAGGCACCAGATCATCCGATCTTATGGTCTGCTGATGAATCTTATTATCTGAAATTTTACATTTTTCAAGTCTGCAGCGACAGATAGGAAAAAGACGAAATGATTGCTGGTTGTTTTGTGAACCATAATAGTGAATGTACAGAATCAGGGATAGGGAAATAATATAATAACAAAAGAGCGACAGAAACTTATTCCAGGAAGATAAGTTCACAAGAAAGAAGGTATTTTATTGAAAGAAAAATTTATGAGATTTATGCAGGGACGAAACGGAGTAGATCAGTTCGCAAGATTCACTATGGGAGTAGCACTGGCTGCTATTGTGCTCACCTTATTTACTGGGACCAGAAGTGGAATCGGCGCATTTCTGGATCTGTTTGGGATGGCTGCCATTGTTTATACTTATTTCAGGATTTTTTCAAAAAATATTTCAAAACGTTATCAGGAGAATCAGAAGTATCTTCAGATGACAGATAAGTTAAGAGCCCGTTTCCAGAAAGAGAAGCGAATGATGAGCCAGCGCAAGGACTATCATATTTACAGCTGCCCTGGCTGCGGTCAGAAAATCCGTATTCCCAGAGGCGGATTTAAGAAAGTGGAGATTGAATGTCCCAAGTGTCATACCAAATTTATAAAGAGGCGCTGATATGTTTGGATATATTGTAATGAACAAGCCGGAGATCAAGATGAAGGATTTTGACATGTACAGAACCTTTTACTGCGGACTCTGCAGGGAACTGCGTGAGAAATACGGGATATCCGGCCAGATTACATTAAGCTATGATATGACTTTTGTGATCATGCTTCTTTCCGGCCTTTATGAGCCAAAGACGTACAAGGGCACTACCAGATGCATTCTTCATCCTGTGAGAAAACAGCCAGTTCGAAAGAATGTGATGACAGAATACTGTGCAGACATGAATATACTTTTAACTTATTATAAATGTCTGGATGACTGGAACGATGACAGAAAATATGTGAAGCTTGGTTACGCCAGGCTTCTCGAGGGGAAAAATAACCGTCTGTTAAAACTTTATCCAGATAAGGCGAAGCGGATCGTCGAACTTCTGGATGAGCTTTCCGCTTTGGAGAAACAGGGAGAGACAGATATAGACAGAATGTCCGGGATTTTGGGCGATTGATTATGGAGGAGATTCTTGCTTACAGGCAGGATGAGTGGGAGAAAAGCCTTCGAAGAATTGGCTTTTATCTTGGCAAATTCATCTATCTTCTGGATGCATATGATGATGTGGAAGAAGATGTGAAAAATAAAGATTACAATCCTTTCGCAGAAAAATATACAATGGAAGGGTTTGAAGGGGAAGTACGCCAGATCCTTATGATGATGATGGCAGAAACCTGCAGAGAATTCGAGAAGCTTCCTATTATTAAATATGGGGATATTCTTCGGAACATTTTATATTCCGGTGTGTGGTGCCGCTTCGAGGAAGTGAGCAGGAAACGCAGGGAAGAACGGGAGAAAGAACATGTTGGATCCATATAGCGTACTGGGAGTTTCCAGAAATGCAACAGATGAAGAAATAAAGAAGGCATATAGAAAGTTAAGCCGGAAGTACCATCCGGATGCGAATATTAACAATCCGAACAAGGATCAGGCAGAAGAGAAGTTTAAGGAAGTACAGCAGGCATATGAGCAGATCATGAGAGAACGCGAGTATGGAAGCAGTGGTGGATCTTCCGGCGGATACGGTGGTTATGGATATGGAGGATTTGGCGGCTTTGGAGGACAGCAGCGCCAGAGCACTTATGAAGATGAGGAAAGTGTGCGCAGACGTGCAGCAGCTAATTTTGTTCAGAGCGGACATTATCAGGAGGCTATGAATGTGTTGAATTCCCTTTCCCAGAAGAATGGAGAGTGGTATTATATTTCCTCCATGGCGAACATGGGAATGGGGAATAATGTAAAAGCGCTGGAGCATATTCGTGAAGCTGTGCGCCAGGAACCGAATAATCAGCAGTACCGTATGCTCCTGAACCGGATGGAGGGCGGCGGAAGCTGGTATGAGACACAGCAAGGACCGTTTGGAGGAATGCCAGTGGCAGGAGATGATATGTGTCTGAAGCTTTGTCTGGCGAATGCGCTATGTGGAATGTGCTGTCCGGGAAGCGGAGTGCTGTGCTGTTAATAAAGTAGAAGTTTATGATACTGTACCGTGGAGAAAGATGCCATTGTACAGTATTCTTTTTTTGAGGTGTTTTGATGTTACCAAAGAACCGGAATCTTTGAATGACAGATTTTGTTAAAAATCAATTGACAAGAAAACTCGCACGTATTAAACTGTTAAAGCGTGAAATAGATATAGATACCGCAGACGTGAAGCATCTGACGTTCGTATGGGATGGGGGCTGCCTGACCATTTGTCGGGATTGTGCATCTTGCGTGCGGTAGTATAGGAGGAATCAGATAATGAGTATTCGTATTGGTATCCTGGGATATGGCAACCTGGGACGTGGCGTAGAATGTGCGATCAAGCACAATCCTGATATGGAACTGGTGGGTGTATTTACCCGTCGTGCTCCTGAAACGGTTAAGATCCTGACTGAAACAGCGAAGGTATATTCTGTAGATGATGCTGAGAAGATGAAAGATCAGATTGATGTTATGATTCTTTGCGGCGGAAGTGCTACTGACCTGCCAGAGCAGACACCGAAATATGCCCAGTGGTTCAATGTGGTAGACAGCTTTGATACCCATAAGAGAATCCCGGAACATTTTGCAAATGTGGACAAAGCAGCTTCTGAGAACGGTCATGTTGGAATTATTTCTGTAGGCTGGGATCCGGGAATGTTTCCCTGAACCGCATGTATGCAAATGCAATCCTGACAAACGGCAAGGATTACACATTCTGGGGAAAAGGCGTAAGCAGGGACATTCTGATGCAATCCGCCGTATCAAAGGGGTAAAGGATGGCAAACAGTACACTATCCCGGTTGAGGCTGCACTGGAAGCAGTAAGAAGCGGAAAGAATCCGGAGCTTACTACAAGGGAGAAACATACCAGAGAGTGTTTCGTAGTAGCTGAAGAAGGCGCTGATCTTGCAAGCATTGAGAATGAGATCAAGACTATGCCGAACTACTTTGATGAATACGATACCACAGTACATTTTATTTCCGAAGAGGAACTGAAGCGTGACCACAGCGGAATTCCGCACGGTGGATTTGTAATCCGCACAGGCAAGACCGGCTGGAACGATGAGAACAGTCATGTGATCGAGTACAGCCTGAAACTGGATTCCAATCCGGAATTTACTTCTTCTGTAATTGTTGCATATGCCAGAGCTGCATACCGCATGAACCAGGAGGGACAGAAGGGCTGCAAGACTGTATTTGATGTTGCACCTGCTTACTTAAGCGCTCTGAGCGGAGAAGAATTAAGAAAACATCTGTTATAATCACTTTATAACAGAAATATTACAGAATTTATAAAAGGACAGTTCTTTTACATTGTGTGGGACTGTTCTTTTTTATGGAAAATACCTTTGAAATCATTGCTTTTAAAGAAAAATAATACGAAAATATTGTGAAAACTTTACAGAGTTTTACTTTCGGGTTGACGATAGATGGAAACTGTAATATAATGAGCTACATAAAGCTGTAACAACTTTGTAAAAACTTGAAGATGATAATAACAGGGGTTGTGTTTGCTGGACTGCAGTATTACCTGTGGACAGCAACAGATTAATTAAAAAGGAAGGTAAGTATGCAAAACAAATGTAAAAAATTCAGACTTTGGAGTATCCTGCTGCTGGTAATGCTTATGGCAGCCGGTTTTACATGCCATAGCACATCAAGAGATGTACAGGCTGCCACGAAGAATGGATTCCGTACAGTAAAAGGAAAAACATACTACTATAAAAACGGCAAGAAAGTCAAAGGATGGCTTACCCTGAACGGTAAGAAATATTATTTTAGTAAATCTACCGGTGTTCAGGCGAAAGGCTGGGTGAAAGATAAAAAGGGCAGAAAGCGTTATTTCACAAGCAAAGCAGGTGTTATGGTAACTGGATGGCTTTCCAATTCCAAGAGACAGCGTCGTTACTTTGCACCATCAACCGGATACATGAAGACAAAGTGGCTGAAGCTTGGCGGAAAGACCTATTACCTTTACGCGAAATCAGGCGTTGCAGCTACCGGTTTTGTAAAGGACAGCAAAGGAAATATCCGCTATTTTTCCAAGACAGGAATTATGGCTACAGGCTGGTTGACAAGTTCCTCCGGAGTGAAGCGGTATTTTGCCAGCACTTCTTCCACTTCGACCAATGGAATTATGGCAGTTGGATTTAAGACCATTAACAATGTTACATATTATTTCTACAGTGGCTCCGGTGCTATGGCAACCGGCTGGGTAGAGAATACAGATAAAGGTACCAAGTACTATTTTGACCCTACTACAGGAGCTATGTATACAGGTACACAGACAATTGACGGTGTTACTTATGTGTTCTCTGACACTGGTGTATGCCAGGGTGAGAAGCAGAATGACCCTACACCAGATGGAAATACAGGAAGCAAAACGATCAAGAACTATCTGGCAGGAGCATTGATGCCAGTAGGAAAGGCTCTTTATGTATGGGGCGGCGGCTGGAATGATTCTACCAGAAAAGGTCTGAGCGATACCATGACCAACTGGTACAATAAATGGTCAGCTAATCCCTCTGGATATGACTACAATAATTATCGTGATCTTTCCACCTCGAACCGTGCGAAGGGCTTTGACTGTTCGGGCTTTGTAGGCTGGTCCGCTTACCAGGTAATGCAGACTCAGTCAGGCGTAGGTTATGGATACACAGTGGTATCTGGTGAGATCGGAAGCTATTACAAGGGCAAAGGATGGGGTACAATTGTAAACCAGTCCTACCTGTCACAGAATGGCTGGGAGCTGAAGCCTGGCGATATCGGATACAATGATGGTCATACATGGATCGTTCTTGGTCAGTGCAGTGATAAGAGTGTTGTTATCATCCACTCTACTCCGCAGGCAGGTGTCCAGATTTCCGGAACTACCACACCTACAGGAAGCTATTCCAGTGAGGCTGTAGCCCTTGCGAAGAAGTATATGTCCTTGTATTCCGGATACAGTATTTTTAATTATCATCCATCTGTTGGAAACTATATTCGAAATGGTAACTATCTGAGATGGAATGGAAATACACTTTCTGATCCGGATGGTTATTACAATATGACAGCAGACCAGATTCTGTACGATCTGTTTGGAAAATAATGGTTAAGTAATATACAAGAGAGAATCAGTGAAAATACTGGTTCTCTTTTTATGTAACAGCGGAAATCTTTGAATTCCCCCTCTGTTGCACAAACACGCTCTGTGTTCTCTTATTTAGACAAATGTATTACGAAATGTTACAAAGTTTTAAAATTTATTGCGATTTAGGGTTGAAATCTTTGCGAGAGTGTGCTAATATGTAGCAAGATTGAATGAAATATTGCAAACATATTACAAATTAAGTTATTTTAGATTATCAAAATGATTAACGAGGGTGATGAAACATGAAGAAAAGAATTGTATGTCTGACACTGGCAATTTTAATGTGCGGCTCACAGGCTGTAAGCGTAATGGCTGACCGTGAGAGTGACTTAAGAGAAGAGCAGGCTTGGACAAGCCAGCAGCTGGATGCTACATACGCACGCATGAGTGCCTGTGGGATCAGAAGCAGCAGCTTGAGAGCCAGATCGAATCTTTGAATTCTGATCTTGTAAATGTAATGGTTTCCATTCAGACTCTTGAGAGTGATATCGCTTCCAAGGAAGCAGAAATTGAGAAAACACAGGGTGACCTGACCAAGGCTCAGAATGCCAAGGATAAACAGTACGGCGCCATGAAGAAACGTATTCAGTATCTTTATGAAAAAGGTGGAAACAATGCATGGTTCCAGATGATGTTAAATGCAGATAACCTTGCAGACCTTCTTACCAGAGCTGAGTATACACAGCAGATGTATGAGCAGGACAGAGAGAGCCTTCAGAAATATGCAAGAACGATTGAGGAGGTTCAGAAGTTAGAAGATCAGTATGAGCAGGAGAAAGCTGATTTTGAGACCATGAAGGAAGAATATGAGGCTCAGCAGTCTAACCTTCAGTATCAGTTGGATGTAACCCGTGCGAACAGTGCTGATTGCGAGAATGAGATCGCATACGCACAGCAGCAGGCTACTGAGTATGCGAACCTTCTGGAACAGCAGCAGGCAGAAATTGAGCAGCTTGAGGCAGAACGTATTGCAGCAGAAGAAGAGGCAAGACGTCAGGCAGAGGCAGAGGCCGCAGCAGCTGCAGCAGCACAGGAAGCAGCTCAGAACGGAGATAATTCCTCAGAAGATGTTCAGTATGATGAAGATGGAAATGTTGTAAGTGGTTCTTCTGATGGATCTTCTGATTATGAATACGATGAGTATGGTAATGTAATTGATACTGACAATACAGTTGATTACAATTCCGAGGCAAGCAGCTCCGACAGTTCCTCAGATAGTTCTTCTGACAGTTCATCAGCCAGCAGTTCTTCAGGTTCCGGCTCTTCTGTTGTATCCTATGCAACACAGTTTGTTGGAAACCCATATGTATGGGGTGGAACAAGCCTTACCAGTGGTGCTGACTGCTCTGGCTTTGTGCAGAGTGTATATGCAAACTTTGGCGTAAGTCTTCCAAGAACATCTTATGAGCAGCAGAATGCCGGATATGAAGTATCCTATGCGGATGCTCAGCCAGGCGACCTGATCTGCTATGGCGGACATGTTGCAATTTATATGGGAAATGGACAGATTGTCCATGCATCCAATGCCAGAGATGGCATCAAGGTCAGCGATAATGCTGCATACAGAACGATTACTTCTGTAAGACGTCTTGTGTAATCTGAATAAATGAATTTGTGAGCCTTTCCGGAGATGAAAATCCGGAAGGGGCTTTTTACTGAAAATAATGTGGAAAAGCAAAGAAAAAAGAAGTATAGTAAGAATAAAAGTATTGTCTGAAAATCGTAACATAAATATTTCGTATAGCCAGATGAGAGGTGGAGAAAAATGCTTAGCCATTATCAGATGAAGGAAATTCCATATTTAAGAATATTAGGAAGAACGAATGGCAGTCTGGAACCGGTAACACTATTTTGGACCGCTTCCGGAATTGAACTGAATGTAAAAGCAACAGAAATATGGGTGAAAATCCGCTCCGATTATGATGTTTTTGAGCCATGGGTGGATGTGATCGTAGACGGCGTATTGTCCCAACGGCTTATGGTAAATAAGGGAGAACAGGAAATCTGTCTTTTCCGTAATATGGAAAGGGATAAGGTAAGAAATGTAAAGCTTCTTCGTGATACCCCTGCGTTTCCCACAGATGAAAAAACATTGCTTCAGCTTCTGGAGGTTGAAACTGACGGTGAGTTTTTACCTCTTGAAACACCAAAGCTCAGATTGGAGGTAATAGGGGACAGCATTACCTCTGGTGAGGGCGGCAGCGGTGCAGGAGAAGAAATGACATGGAATTCCTTTTGCTTCAATGCCGTGGATAATTATGCATATATGGCAGCAAAAGAACTGGGCGCGGTGTACAATTGCATCAGTCAGAGCGGCTGGGGCGTTTTCTGTTCTTGGGAAGGCAATGAGCAGCAGGCAATCCCGCTATATTATGAGCAGGTGTGCGGTCTTTTAAATGGAGAAAGAAACAAACAACTGGGTGCTATGGAAAAATGGGATTTCCAGAAGTTTCAGCCTGATGTGATCGTAGTGAATCTGGGGACAAACGACAGCAGCGGCACGAAGAATATGGACAGAGTTGGAAAGGCTGTGGAAGACTTTTTGAGAAAACTGCGCGTATGTAATCCGGAAAGCTATATTCTGTGGTGTTATGGAATGCTTGGAGCTGAGATTTTGCCTACGCTTGAGAAAGCGGTGGGGAATTATAAAAGAAAAACAGGGGATGAGCGCGTGGAATTTGTGAAGCTTCCGGATACACAGGAAGGAGAATTTGGATCAAGGCAGCACCCTGGCACAGATCTCATGAAAAAACAGCGAAAATCCTGATGGAGAAGATTCTGGAGAAGCTGACGCTGCTGTTCACGCCGTGACAGCACCATCAGTTGATAAAAAAATAACAAAAAATCCTTTCAAATGGTTGACAAAGACAGTGACCGGTGGTAATATGATGTCAGTATAATTCCATAGTGAACATATTAAGTGCTGACAGCTATAAGCTGGCAGAAAGAGGGAATCAGGTGAGAAACCTGAGCGATCCGGTCACTGTAACAGAGGAGCAAATCTCATAGTCCATTGTGCTTACGCATGAGAAGGGGAGAGGAAGTGATGATTCTGGAGCCAGGAAACCTGCTTGGTATGGCGAGGTTAAACTTCCGATGAAAGTGTAACAACCAGTTTTGGGGAATCCGCAGCCCTGAGATGTTGTCCGCTTTTGTGAGTGGACATTTTTTATGGAATGATCGCCTGTTCAGAAGAATTATACAGATTAAATGGCAGGCGATACTACTTCGGATGAAACCGTTCCCTCCGCGTATATATGAACGGATCATATTCTACCCCGGAGTAGCATCGCTCCCTCTTAAATAATGATGATTCAGAAGCCGCATATGCGGTATTTTTTTTACACTTTTCCTGAGCCTGTTTGTAGAATTATTCCCGTAATCTCCTGCAGGGTGTGACGCACATCTTACAGAAAGCCTTTTTTAAACACGCTCTGGCAATATTCTATTCCTGTAAGCGGGAGTCATTTTTATCATTTGATTTTTGTGCATTACGAAATAGAATATAAAGAATATTTTGTTTTGAGTTGTATGAGATAAGGAGAGAAATATGGAGAAAAAATATTGGGAAGATAAAGAATACGCTTATTTCAGCCATAAGAAATGTGAGTATTTTCCCTGCCATAGAGGAGCTGATCCGGAGGACTTTAACTGTCTGTTCTGCTATTGCCCGCTTTATGCCCTTGGAGACAAATGCGGCGGAAATTTCAAATATAATGAGAAGGGATTTAAAGATTGTACGAATTGTCAGCTCCCTCATAAGAAGAAAAACTACGGTTATGTGACAGGAAAATATCAGGAACTTGCTGCGATGATGCAGAAAGTAAGAGAAGCAGATCATAAAAATGAAAATGAGTAATCAAAGAAATAAGTATAAAAAACTCTCCGGAATATATACGAAGTTAAGCTTACGTATTTATATTTCTCGGAGAGTTTTTGGTAATGTGAAAATCGATTGGAATTCTGCAGGCCAGACCCTTTTTATCGTATGCTTAACAGCATCTTTAATTTCGGAATCTGGTTGTTAAGAATCAGACCCTCTGGAAACATAGCATCATGAACGAAATCAGCAGCATAAGTGAAGTCTCCAATATGCTCTGTTCCATGACTGTCACTGGAAAGCACGATTGGAACCAGATACTTCTGGCAACAGGACAGAATCTGCGCGCAGTTGGCATGTGTATCGCCCCGATATCCGTAAGGCACCAGGGAAGCTTCGTTGATTTCAAGGATAACACCGTTTTCACCGGCAGATTTTACAACTGCGTCGTAATCTATGTCATACTGGGGATTATCAATGTGTCCCAGGATCTTTACAACCGGATTTTTCATTACGTTCAGAAAAGCAGTAGTGTTTTCTTCCCTGGTCTTAGGACGGAAATTCTGATAATGCATGCTGGCAATTGCGTAGTCCAGCTTATCAAGAAGCTCCTGTGGCAGATCTGTTTTTCCATCGGTATCCAGAATATTCAGTTCAATTCCATATAATAATTCCACATCGAAACGCTTCCTGGGCGAATAGATCAGGCTTCGGAAATAAGAAAAAGTTCCTGCAGCCAGAGTGGCTGGTCCGTGGTCTGTGATTCCAAGAAGCTTCAGCCCTTTTTGAGAAGCAGCCTTTGCCATGTCACTGATGGTGCAGGTTGTGCCGTGTCCGCTGGCAATGGAATGTGTGTGTATATCAGAAAGATACATAAAATCATCTCCTAGTCAAGATTACGTGAATATATGCAGTTGGTAATTTCGCTATAAAAGTGTTTTGAAAAGCCATTTACAGTTAACTTTAGTATGCCAGAGGGCAAAAAACATGTCAATCATAAATAAGAAAAAACAGAGAAAACAAATAAAAACAACATTACACTACAAGAAAAACCACATATAACATGCCAGGAAATGTTGCTTTTTGTTGACACTTGGAAATCAGAAAGGTATAATCAAATCAGATTATAAAAACTCTTTATTCAGGAGGAGAAAATGGGATACACAGATAATATGTCTCCGGAAATGAAACAGAGAATCGTACAGGAGCTTGTACCAGGCAAGCAGATTTCCTTGGCACATATCATTGCCAATCCGGATAAGATTCTTTACACCAAGCTGGGCCTTGATCCGTCGCTGGACTACTCAAGAGCGGCCATTGGGATCATGACTGTAAGTCCGGCAGAAACTGCTATCATTATGGCAGATATTGCGATGAAATCATCTGGCATTGAACTGGGGTTTGTTGATCGTTTCAGCGGAAGCCTGATCATCACAGGTGCTGTGTCGGAAGTAGAAGCTTCTACCAGCGCAATTCTGGATTATGTGGGAAATAAACTGGGCTTTACTTTATGCCCCATTACAAGGACCTGACAGAATATGAAGAAACTTGTTCTGATCGGTCGCAGCGAGGCTGGAAAAACTACTTTGACCCAGGCCCTGCGTGGTGAAAAAATACATTATCATAAAACACAATATGTAAATAATTTTGATGTGATCGTAGATACGCCAGGAGAGTATGCCCAGACGAAAGGTCTGGGACACGCCCTGGCGTTGTATACATATGAATCAGATGTGGTAGGTCTGCTGGTATCTGCACGGAACCTTATTGTCTTTTTCCACCTTGCATTACCTGTATGGCCAACCGTGAAGTAATTGGAATTGTTACCAAAATCCACAATCCGGATGCAAATGTAAAACTTGCCACGTCCTGGCTGGAGCTTGCCGGCTGTAAAAAAATCTTTTATGTAGACTCCAGGCAGCAGGAGGGCATTCCGGAGATTTTGGAATATCTCAGGGAAGATGGCGATGTAATGCCATGGGAAAAAGATGCCTCTGATCCTGTGAATTAGAAAATATCTGTCAAATGTGGAAAAAACAGCAAAACCACGAAAAACAACATAGCAATCCAGAAAAAAATCCACATAAAACAACATAAAACAACGGAAAAACCTTGACTTATAATGTGGAATGGTGTAAACTTACAACATAACCTAAAAAGTAACAGGCTAGCTATGCCTAGCATGATAAGTTACCCGGTGCGGTACTATAACTTACATAATCCACCGCACCTGAATGTGCTTAAGGAGGAAAAAAGCATGGTAAACGAATACGAAATCAAAAAACAGATTTGCGACATCGGAAGAAGAATCTATAACCGCAACATGGTTGCAGCAAATGATGGAAACATCTCTGTAAAACTGAATGACAATGAGTTCCTTTGCACACCTACTGGTGTATCCAAAGGCTTCATGACCCCAGAGTTCATCTGTAAAGTAGATGCGAAAGGAAATGTTCTTCAGGCTAACCCGGGATTCAAACCATCATCTGAGATCAAGATGCATATGAGAGTATATGAGAAGAGACCTGATGTAGGATCTGTTGTACATGCTCATCCAATTTATGCAACATCTTTTGCTATTGCTGGTATTCCGCTTACACAGCCAATCATGCCAGAGGCAGTTATCGCTCTTGGATGTGTTCCGATCGCTGAGTATGGTACACCTTCTACAATGGAGATTCCGGATAACCTTGAGAAATATCTTCCATACTTCGATGCAGTTCTTCTTGAGAATCACGGAGCTCTTACCTGGAGCACAGACCTGAACGCTGCATACATGAAGATGGAGTCCGTAGAATTCTATGCACAGCTTCTGTATCAGAGCAAACTTCTTGGAGGCCCGAAGGAATTTGATAAAGAGAACATTAAGAAACTTTATGAGATCCGTCGTAAATTCGGTATGCCTGGAAAACATCCGGCAAGCCTTTGCCAGAACAAAGATGGCATGAACTGCCATAACTGCGGTGGTGCATGTCACAACGAAGACTACAAACAGTTCCCAGGATATCAGTATGATTTCGTTGGCGGTAACTGCGATGCTCCGGCAGCAGATACAGCTAATGCAGATGCAGAGTTAGTAGCTAAGATCACCAAACAGGTTATGGCTCAGTTAGGACTGAAATAATCAGAAAATATAAAGGCCGGCAGCTGTGAGAAAATCAGGCAGCTGCGGGCAATTGTTAAGGAGGAACAATCTCATGCCAATCAGCGAGAGCATGGTACAGGATATTGTACAGGAAGTTATGGCGAAAATGCAGATTGCAGACGCTCCGGCCGGTAAACATGGAATTTTCAAAGATATGAACGAAGCCATTGAGGCAGCGAAAGCTTCTCAGAAGATCGTTCGGAAAATGTCCTTGGACCAGAGAGAAAAAATTATTACCTGCATTCGAAGAAAAACAAAAGAAAATGCAGAAATCCTTGCTCGTATGGGCGTTGATGAGACCGGAATGGGAAATGTAGGAGATAAGATCCTGAAACACCATCTGGTAGCAGACAAGACCCCAGGCACAGAAGATCTCAGCACTACAGCTTGGTCAGGCGACAGAGGACTTACTCTGATCGAGATGGGACCATTTGGTGTGATCGGAGCGATCACTCCGTGTACGAATCCAAGTGAGACCATTCTGTGTAATACGATCGGTATGCTGGCAGGCGGAAATACAGTTGTATTTAACCCACATCCGGCAGCAATCAAAACATCTATTTATGCGATTAACCTTCTGAACGAAGCATCCCTGGAATCAGGCGGTCCGGACAATATCGCAGTTACAGTAGAGAAACCTACATTAGAGACAAGCAACATCATGATGAAACATAAAGATATCCCGCTTATCGCAGCAACAGGCGGTCCTGGCGTTGTAACAGCAGTCCTTTCCTCTGGAAAACGTGGAATCGGCGCTGGCGCAGGAAATCCTCCGGCAGTTGTAGATGAGACAGCAGATGTAAGAAAAGCTGCTCAGGATATCGTAAACGGATGTACATTCGATAACAACCTTCCGTGTATCGCAGAGAAGGAAATCGTAGCAGTTGCTTCTATTACAGATGAGCTTATGCATTATCTGGTAAGTGAGAATGACTGTTACCTTGCTTCCAAAGAAGAGCAGGATAAACTTACAGCAGTTGTTCTTGCAGGCGGCAAGCTGAACCGTAAATGCGTTGGACGTGACGCAAGAACATTACTTTCCATGATCGGAGTAAATGCTCCTGCAAATATCCGCTGCATCGTATTTGAAGGACCGAAGGAACATCCACTTATCGCTACAGAGCTTATGATGCCGATCCTTGGCGTTGTAAGGGCAAAAGATTTTGATGATGCAGTAGAGCAGGCTGTATGGCTTGAGCATGGCAACCGCCACTCTGCACACATTCATTCCAAGAACATTGACAATATCACCAAATATGCGAAAGCAATCGACACCGCAATCCTTGTTAAGAATGCACCTTCCTATGCAGCACTTGGATTCGGCGGAGAAGGTTACTGTACATTCACAATCGCAAGCCGTACTGGTGAAGGACTTACAAGTGCAAGTACATTCACCAAGAGAAGACGCTGCGTAATGGCAGACAGCCTTTGCATTCGCTGACAGGAGGAAACATAAAAATGGACATGAATAACGTAAATATCGAAGAAATCGTAAAACAGGTTCTTGCTGGAATGGCTGGAACAGCACCGGCAGCTTCTGCATCAGCAGCACCAGTTGCACCAGCTGCAGCACCGGCAGGCGCAATCCCGAAAACTGCACACGTTGCAGTACTTACTGAAAAAGAGCATTTTGATATTAAAGAGTACCCGATTCCGGCACTTGGTGATGACGATATCCTTGTTAAAGTAGAAGGCTGCGGCGTTTGCGGTACTGATGCTCACGAATTCAAGAGAGACCCATTCAACCTGATCCCGGTTGCACTTGGACATGAGGGAACTGGTGAGATCGTTGCCATGGGTAAAAATGTTAAGACTGATACAGCTGGAAAACCGGTTAAGATCGGTGACAAAGTTGTTACCTGTATGATCTTCAAGGATGATCCGGAGATCACTATGTTCGACCTGAACAAGAAAAACGTTGGCGGAGCTGACGTATACGGACTTCTTCCAGATGATGACATTCATCTTAACGGATGGTTCTCTGATTACATCTTTATCAGAGGCGGAGAGTTCGGAAGCACATTCTTCAACGTAAGTGATCTTGATCTGGATTCCCGTATCCTGATCGAGCCATGTGCAGTTCTTGTACATGCAGTTGAGAGAGCAAAAACAACTGGTATCCTTCGTTTTAACAGCAGAGTTGTTGTACAGGGATGCGGACCAATCGGTCTCATCTGTATTGCAGTTCTTCGTACCATGGGTATCGAGAACATCTGTGCTGTAGATGGAAATCAGCAGCGTCTTGATTTCGCCAAGAGAATGGGCGCTACCATGAGCGTAAACTTCATGGAGCACAAAGGAATCGAAGCACTTTCTGAAGCTGTTAAAGATCAGTTTGGCGGACATCTTGCAGACTTTGCATTCCAGTGTACAGGATCACCTGTTGCTCATGCAAACATCTACAAATTTATTCGTAACGGCGGTGGTCTTTGCGAGCTTGGTTTCTTCATCAATGGTGGAGATGCTACAATCAACCCGCATTTTGACATCTGCTCCAAAGAGATCACAATCGTAGGCTCCTGGGTATACACCTTAAGAGATTACGTTACAACATTTGACTTCCTTAAGAGAGCAAACGCAATCGGACTTCCAATGTCTGAGCTGATCACAGACAAGTATCCGCTTGAGGAGATCAATGAAGCATTAAAGAAGAACCTTGCAATGACCGGTCTTAAGATCGCAGTTGTAAATAAATAATTGCCGGATAAAGGAGAATCAAGATGGCAGAAGCTGTAGGAATCTTGGAGGTGTTCGGACTGGCAACAGCGTTTGTGGCGGCCGACGCCGGCTGCAAGGCAGCAAATGTCCATCTGGAGGTTTTTGATAAAAATAAACCTGCAAATGCGGACAGTCTGCCGGTACCGCTCCTTGTCTGCATCAAGTTCCGCGGAAGCGTTTCTGATGTAACAGAGGCTGTAGAAGCTGGAATCAGAGTAGCAGAGAGTATGACCGGTGTGGTACAGCACTACGTAATACCAAATCCGGAACCCGGTACACAAAAAAATGCTGAAAATCAGCGCACTGGATAAGGATTAATGATTGCTAACCAGTGAATTTAAGTCTATAATAAAAACGAACAAAGTCATGCGGAGCATGGCAGGTACCTCACAGCAAGTACGCTGGAGCGTACTTGAAAAGTCGAGATATATCAGGAGGAATTCATCATGGCACAGGAAGCTTTAGGAATGGTAGAAACCAGAGGACTTACAGCTGCAATCGAGGCAGCAGATGCAATGACAAAAGCAGCAGAGGTTACACTGTTGGTACAGAGAAAATCGGATCCGTCTTGTAACTGTTATGGTTCGCGGTGATGTCGGAGCTGTTAAGGCAGCGGTTGAGAGTGGAAGCGCAGCAGCATCCAGACTTGGAGAGCTTGTAGCTACACACGTAATCCCAAGACCTCATACAGATGTGGAGAAAATCCTTCCAAGCATCTAATGAACTATAAGGAGTTCGCTCATGAGTAAATCATATGGTTTTATTGAAATCACAGGTGTTGTAGCGGCCATGGATGCCCTGGACATTATGTGTAAAACGGCAGACGTTGAGCTGGCGTCATGGGAGCGTAAGCTGGGCGGACGACTGGTGACCATTATTGTACAAGGCGATGTGGCAGCTGTTACAGAAGCGTGGAAGCGGCAGCAACAAATGCCATCAAGAAACCGGCAAGCTATGCAGTAATTGCCAATCCCCATGAGGAAATCGTCAAAATGGTGGAGCTTAGCGCAAGTCGATGGAGAAAGAAAAAGGGGGATGAATAATGGCTGACGAAGAAAAGAAAGAGACAGCGAAAAAAACAGCCCCTAAAAAGGCAGCCGCTCCGAGAAGAACGGCCAGAACAACCAGAGCAAAAGCAGCAGAAGTAAAGGCCGAAGAGCCGAAGACCACTGCAGCTGACAAAGAGATTACAGAAACCAAACATACAGAAGCTGAGAAACCAGCAATTCATAAGGAGGAAAAAATCATGACACAGGAAGCATTAGGAATGGTAGAAACCAGAGGACTTACAGCAGCTATCGAGGCAGCTGACCAGATGTGCAAGGCAGCTAACGTTGCATTAGTTGGAACAGAGAAGATCGGATCCGGTCTTGTAACAGTTATGGTTCGTGGAGATGTTGGAGCAGTTAAATCTGCAGTAGAGAGCGGAAGCGCAGCAGCATCCAGACTTGGAGAGCTTGTAGCTACACACGTAATTCCGAGACCTCATACAGATGTTGAGAAAATCCTTCCAGTTCTGAAATAATATAAAAGTCCCAGACAGCAGCCATGAATGAGCTGTGCTTGCATGAGCGAATTCATGGATGCTTCTTACTTTTATAATGTCTGCTATGTCAGACATTACCGAATTCCAGGAAGAAAGCAGGTGTACTTTTGGAAACCAATAATGTTGAGCTGATTACCAGAATGGTACTGGATGCTCTCAATAAAAAAGAAGAAAAAGGCAATGGCTTCATGGTGCCCATCGGAGTTTCCGCAAGACATATCCACCTGACACAGGAACATGTTGAAGCTTTATTTGGACCAGGATATCAGCTCACCAAGAAGAAAGAGCTGATGGGCGGACAGTTTGCCTCCAATGAGACAGTAACTATCGTTGGATTGAAGCTCCGTGCAATTGAGAATGTACGTATTCTCGGACCGGTCCGCAAGGCTTCCCAGGTTGAAGTATCAGCTACAGATGCAATCAAGCTTGGTATGAAAGTACCGGTGCGTGAGTCTGGAGATGTTAAGGGAAGTGCTCCTATTGCAATTGTCGGACCGAAAGGTGCGATTTATCTGAAAGAGGGATGTATCGTAGCAATGCGTCACATTCACATGTCCCGAAGGATGCCCAGGCAGCCGGTGTGAAGGATGGAGATATCGTATCTGTTAAGGCTGACAATGAGAGAGGAACCATTTTTAATCAGGTGAAGATCCGTGTAGATGACAGCTTTACATTGGAGATGCACATTGATACAGATGAAGCAAATGCAGCAAAAATTGCCACAGGCAATACAGTTACAATTATAAAGTAATGTTCTGGGAATCATTTCCTCATTACTAAAATAAAGTGTTCAGCCATGCTGGTTCTGAAAATGACAGGTGCATGGCTGAACTGATATAAAATTTGGAGGTTCACATGATAGTTGGCAAGGTAGTAGGAAGCGTTGTTTCCACAAGAAAAAACGAAAAGCTGATCGGCAATAAGTTTATGATCGTGGAACCGGTTCATCACATGAAAGGTGACCTCAGTCAGATTGTTGCGATCGATATTATCGGTGCAGGAATCGGAGAATATGTATTGGTGGCACAAGGAAGCGCGGCAAGAATTGGCTGCGGCGTAGAAACAGCACCGGTAGATGCCGCCATTGTAGGTATCGTTGATGACGGTGCAGGATTGGAGTAACGCCATGGATATCAAAGAATTACAGAATATTATACAGGAGAATGGTGTAGTTGGTGCCGGCGGTGCAGGATTCCCTACATACATGAAGCTGACAGACAAAGCAAATACCATTCTTATGAACTGTGCAGAGTGCGAACCTTTACTGAAATTACACAGACAGTTATTAGAGAAGCACGCTTACGAAATTATGAAAACCTTCCATATGGTTCAGGAAACGGTTGGAGCTTCTGAAGCCATTATTGGAATCAAAAAATCTTACGTTCAGACAGTAAATGCTCTGAAACAGCATATTGAAGAGTTCCCTGGAATGCGCATCCACCTTCTGGATGAAGTGTATCCGATGGGAGATGAGGTTGTACTGATCTACGAAGCAACTGGTAGAGTTGTAAGACCTGGCGGACTTCCTATTGAGCAGGGAGTTGCTGTGTTTAACGTAGAGACATTGTATAATATATACCAGGCAGTAGAGAAAAAAGAGCCTGTAACAGCCAAATATGTGTCTGTTGTAGCTGAGGTAAATCATCCGGTAACTGTAAAAGTACCTCTTGGATGTACTATGGATGATGTTGTTGCCCAGGCAGGCGGAACTACTGTAAAAGACCCGGTTTACTTTATTGGTGGACCGATGATGGGAAGAATCGGAAAAGGTTCTGACCCTGTGACGAAGACAACAAATGCGATTCTGGTTCTGCCAAAAGACCATTTAATCGTACAGAAGAAGATGCGGACTTCTGCTATAGATTTAAAACGTGCAGCATCTATTTGCTGCCAGTGTAATACTTGTACAGATCTTTGCCCACGTAACAATCTGGGACATCCGATTGATCCAGCCCGCTTCATGCGTGCAGCTTCCAATCAGGATTTCAGAGATGTTAATCCATACATCAATGCAAGCTTCTGCAGCTCCTGTGGCGTTTGTGAGATGTATGCATGTCCTCAGAGCCTTGCTCCAAGAACACTTCTTGCAGACATGAAGGGCGGACTTCGTAAGGCAGGTATTCGTCCTCCTCAGGGAGTACAGCCAGTACCAGTTAAGGAATCCCGAGAATACCGCAAGGTTCCGGAAGAACGCCTGATGCACGTCTTGGTCTTACAAAATATGACAAGGACGCACCGATGGACGAGACACTGGTTGATATTCCAAAGGTTAAAATTCTTCTTAGCCAGCATATCGGAGCACCTGCTCAGGCAATTGTAAAAGTTGGAGATCAGGTGACAAGAGGTCAGATGATCGCTTCTCCTGCCCAGGGCTTAAGTGTTGGTATCCATGCAACCATCTCCGGTAAAGTTACCGAGGTGACAGACCGCTGGATCGTAGTTGCAAAGAATTAGAAAGGACGTGCAGAAAATGAGTAAAGCAATCGGAATGATTGAATTCAAAACTACAGCTACCGGCGTTACTGCAGCAGATGCAATGGTTAAGACATCTGATGTAGAAATCGTTGAGGCGCAGACCGTGTGTCCGGGTAAATATATTGCAATTATTACCGGTGATCTCAGTGCGGTAAAAGCTGCCGTAGATACAGCTGTAACAACATATGAGGACAAGTGCATTGACAGTTTTGTACTGGGTAATCCGCACGAGTCTCTTTTCCCGGCTATTTATGGAACTACTCAGGTTGAGGAGATCAGTGCGCTGGGAATTCTTGAAACATATGATGCAGCTTCCATTATTGAGGCTGCAGATCAGGCTGCAAAGACTGCAATTGTAGATCTTATCGAGCTTCGTATTGCAAAAGGTATGTGCGGAAAATCTTACATGATGATCACTGGTGAGGTTTCTGCTGTATCCGCATCAATCGACAGAGCGAAAGAGCTTGTTGCTGAAAAAGGCATGTATCTGGATTCCTCTGTTATTGCACATCCGGATAAGAGAATGATCGACAGCCTTCTGTAATTCTGGTCTGACCAATAAAATGAACGCGGAGGGGACCTGAACATGCTTGCGTTAGAGAGACGGAATCTGATCCTTGAGAAATTACAGAATGAGAAGCGCGTAGTAGTAAGTGAACTGAGCCAGTTATACGGAGTCTCTGAGGAAACCATCCGACGGGATCTGGACAAGCTGGAGAAGGAAGGGCTTGCCATTAAAAGTTATGGCGGAGCTGTGATCAATGAAGATGTGAGCATTGATCTCCCTTTTAATGTGCGCAAGAATCAGAATGTAGTTGGGAAACAGAAGATGGCGGAAATGTAGCCTCTCTTGTGCATGACGGGGAACATCTGCTTCTGGACGCCAGCACTACTGCAGTGTTTGTGGCAAAGGCATTAAAAGAGAAGGAGCGTCTGACTGTGATCACCAATTCCATGGAGATCCTTCTGGAACTGGCAGATGTGTCAGGATGGAATATTATTTCCACAGGTGGGATGATGAAGGAAGGCTATCTGGCTTTCCTTGGATCCCGGACAGAAGAAGTCATTCGCTCTTATTTTGTAGATACCGTTATTTTTTCCTGTAAGGCTCTTGATGAGAACTGGGGAGTAATGGAATCACAGGAAGCTTTTGGAACAGCAAAGAGAGCAATGCTGGATTCAGGACGTAAGAAAATCCTGGTTGTGGACAATACGAAATTTGACCAGACCGCATTTTCCGTTGCCGGAAGATTGCGGGATGTTGATATCGTCGTGACAGATGTGAAGCCTTCTGAAAAATGGCTGAAGCTTTTTGAAGAAGAGGGCGTGGAGTGCAGATATCCGGAATCTGTCCGATAGAAGCTTTCTGCTCACAAAAGAAAGCTGCAATAAAGGAGCATTGAATTATGAAAACTTTTGAAATGAAAACAGTCATCCATTTTGGTGACAATGCCCTGGATAGACTGGCAGAACTGCCATACAAAAAAGTTCTGGTGATCACAGATCCATTCATCGCAAAAGGGAAAATGATCGAGCTGATCACAGACCCGTTGAGACGCGGTGGCAAGGAGTTTGAAGTATTCAGTGATGTTGTACCGGATGCACCGGTAGGGAAAATCGCAGAAGGTGTAAAGAAGTTCCTGGAGTATCAGCCGGAGGTTGTAGTAGCTGTCGGAGGCGGCTCTGCAATTGACTCTTCCAAGGCAATCCGTGAGTTTGCCTGAAGATCAACAATTATGGCAAAGTAGGTCTTATTGCAATTCCTACTACCAGTGGTACAGGATCTGAGGTTACCTCTTTTGCAGTTGTAAATGATACAGATAATCATGTGAAGTATCCGCTGATCTCAGACAGCCTTACAGCTGATGAGGCAATTCTGGGATGCGGAACTGGTAAAGAGCGTTCCGCCTTCTATCACAGCAGATACAGGTATGGATGTACTGACTCATGCAATTGAGTCTTATGTAAGTATCAATCACAATGAATTTTCATCTGCTCTTGCAGAAAAGTCAATTGAAATCTGCGGAGTCTTTCTGTTAAGAGCATACCTTGACGGCGGCGATATGCATGCCCGTCAGAAAATGCATGTAGCTTCCTGTCTTGCCGGACTTTCTTTTAATGCTGCAGGACTTGGAATCACACATAGCATGCACATCAGCTGGGAGCTATTTTTCATATTCCTCATGGACGTGCCAATGCAATGCTGCTTCCGCATATTGTTGAATTTAATGCAAATATCAACAAACACAGCAGAAGCCAACAGGAATATCTTCCGGCAGTAAAGCGATATGCCAATATTTCACATATTCTTGGACTGAGTAACTATAACAAAGTAATGTCTGTAAGATCTCTTGTAAACTGGATTCAGTTTATGCAGAAGGAAATGAATATTCCGCTTACAATTAAAGAAATGGGAACTATTTCTGAGGATGAGTATTTTGCAGCAATTGACAAAATGGCAAATCTGGCGCTTGCTGATGCCTGCACAACTGCCAATCCAAGAGTACCAACGAAAGAGGATATTGTGAAGATCTACAAGAAATTGTGGTCATTTTAATGAATTTAAGAGTTGCTGTTCACTTTGTGCCCGGTAACACATAAGAGACTTTGGACAGATACGGCGGAATTGCGTGTATTTGTCCAGAGTCTGTTTATAACTAATGTAGTGAACGTAAGATAATGTGGATTATTTCCTGCTTTTGCACGAACCTTGTCTTATATTCAGTGTATTGGTGCATAATAAAATGTAATTGCTTAAGGATTTCGTGGCAGATTAATTTAAGCTACACAGAAATCTTTGAATAGTAGTAATAAAATCCATTTTCCCGGATGGGTAAAATGTCAGGAGAAAGTCGTATGAGTATTTATACAAAGAATGGTGACAAGGGAACTACCAATCTTGTCCATACGAAAAACGTTTCCAAAGCGGATGACCGAATTCAGCTGGAGGGAACCATAGATGAACTTTCCTGCCATATTGGAGTGTTGAAAACCATGATCAGAGATGGAGATACCATCCGTTTTCTGGAGAAGATCCAGGAAATCTGACCAGAATTGATGCAGGAGTGGCAGATCCATATAATAGAGAGTATAAGATCAATGATGACAAGACAGAGCTTTTAGAGGAAGAGATTGACCGTTTGACGGGGCTTTTTCATATGCCGAAGGAGTCCTCTTTACCTGGGGCCTGTCGCTTGTCTGCTGAGATTGATGTGACTTGGGCTGTGGCCAGAAGAGCGGAGCGTGATCTTGCAGCTGTAAGTGTAAAGTTTGGTTCTGATACAGGAAGCAAGAAATATATGAACCGTCTGGCAGACTATCTGTATGTGCTTGCACGCTATGAAGAAGCGGAGGCGGCAGGTCAGAAGACGGGTACGTCAGAGTCTGTAGAAACTGACACATCTTCTGAAAATACGGAACTACATGCAAGTGGAACTGAGAAAGTGGCAGGAGGAAGCGTGAGCGTGGATACGAAAGTTGAAAATTCTCTCATATCTGGTACCTCTGATTCTGTAGACGAAGCTGTAATTCAGGCAGTACTGCGCCGCATGGGTATGCAGAATAAGATTACACTGGATGGAGCGAAGAAGCTGATCGGGAAAATCGAACAGGAAGCCCTTCGCCGCGGGAAGAAAGCGGTGATTGCAGTTTGCGGTCCGGAAGGAAATCCAATTGCCGTTCATGTAATGGACGGAGCATTTCTGGTAAGCTTTGATGTCGCTTTGAAAAAAGCTTATACTTCTGTTGCGGTGAAAATGTCCACCATGGAATTATCCAAACTGGCTCAGCCAGGCGGAACCTTTTATGGCGTAGATAAGATGGATGGTGGAAAAATCGTGATTTTCGGAGGCGGCGTGCCGCTGAAATCCGGAGATACGATTATCGGAGGTCTTGGTATAAGCGGAGGCACAGGAGAGGAAGATCACAGCCTGGCAGAATATGCATTGTCCGTATTACCGGAAATATTGTAGTTGGAATATAGTACAAGGATTATGACAGGGAAAGGCTATTTCTTTAGGAAAGAGAAAAAGCCTTTCTTTTTTCGTATGGAGCTTTTGAGACAGAAAGCAGTTTATAACCCGTTTTATCAATAGTCTCTTTCAGTTTTGCTTCATCAAGATCATTTTCTGTAAGGATAACCGTCTCTCCTTTTGTATGGGACGAGGTGACTTTTTTTACAGAAAAGTTATTACGAATACTTTCGTTAATGTGGGATTCACACATTCCACACATCATTCCGTCTATTTTTAATGTAATCTGCTGCATAATTTAATCTCCCTTTTTTAATAGATTTGCCATAAATGTCCTGGCGGTATGTTTTCAAACACGCTCTAAGCTGTGTAATCAAATTTCACAAAGGACAGCTCGCAGTTTGCAATACGGCTGCAGATATTTACTGCTGAATACATTACCACGGAAAATTCTCCGTCAATAGTATCCACATGAAGATAACGTCCGTCAGCGGAGATTCTGGCGTGTTTCACATCGCCTCGCTCTGTCAGTTCTTTTATGATTTCATTTGCCAGGTCTTCCGTAACAGTTTTTGATAAATGATAACATCTTCCATGATTCAACAGCTTCCTTTCGTCATACTTATGTTAGTTGCTTCTAATTGAAAATATTATAGCACGTTTCAGAAAAAAGAAAACTTCAGTTACAGATAAAATTTATCATTTAAGTGTCGAATTATGTGAGAATTTTACGACCGAATTTCGTTGTAATGGCAACCGGCTTTTGTTAGAATAAAAGAAACGAAAGAGAAAAACAATTTCTGATTTTCTGCGGCGTTCTGCAGCAGTATGTGCGGACAGTTTTCTGCCATGGGCTAATCTGCCTGATCAGCAGCAATTCCATCATCCGGTTACTTGAAAACCTGCTACATAAGGGTCCTGGAATAAGAGACCATTCTGGAAAAATGGCATATATAGCGAAAACAAGAATAAGCTATGGCTTTTTTCGAGTCTTAACAGCAAAAGAAAACGCATAAAATGCGTCAACGTAGCCTGTAAAAAATACAGGAATGATTCTCTGTCGTTTTTCTTACGACGAAAAAAATCACATCTTTAGCATATCTGAGAAATAAGAGAAAAAGAAGTCAATTCTTTTTTTGTGGGCGGGCATCCGGCCAATGCTCGCCCTCCTAATCAGCTTTTCTTATATTTTCCTGGTGTAGTTCCTTTGTATTTTTTAAATGTACGTATAAAATAGCTCAGATCATTAAATCCATTTCGATATGCAATATCTGTAATAGAATCATCGGTTGTGGAGATTTCATAGCAGGCTCTCTCAATGCGCTGCCTGTTCAGATAATCCATGGGAGTCTGATGGGTCATTTCGGAGAAAAAACGGCAAAAGTATTTGGGTGACATGGATACGGAGGCCGAAAGCTGTTTTAGTGTCAGAGCCCCCGTATAGTTGTGCTCAATGAAATCAAGTACCTGTTTCAGCTGTAAAATTCTCTTATAATCACGTCTTGCGCGTTGTTATACTTTCAAGATAGTAATGATTACTAAAAATAATGCCGAAAAAGTGGTAAAATTGTCCAATTACAGTGAGCTCGTAGCCAGGTTCTCTTTTCCAAAGAGAATCAAAAAGACTGTTTATTGTATTGCAGATTTCTATATGCTTTGGTGTAAAATGATGATAGATCAGAATTTCCTGATGAATAATCTTCTGCATATATCCTGCACAAACAGAATTATTTTTGAGGAAAACATTTCCGTCGAAAACAATGCACTGATAAAGACAATTATCAGGAATTCCACTGTGAAGTATTCCACTATGTACAAAAATGATGTCTCCAGCTGTTGCAATGAAACTTTTTTCGTCTAAAGTGACAGTGAGAGAGCCCTCAAGAATACGAATGATTTCATATTCTACATGCCAGTGATAGGACATTACATAGCGCGGATGAGCCTGATCAATATGATGAAATTCAAAAGGAAAATCATATGTTCCCCTTAAACGGTCTTCATTATGGTCCAGATCCTGCAAAATAAATTCCTCCTTAAGTTAATTTGATGGATTTTTTACAAAATGATCAAAAAAGTGAATATTGTACTATTTTTTGCCATTATATCACAAGTAATTACGGTTTGGCAATTGTATACTATGAACTATAGGAAACAGGGAGGTTTTTTAGTGAAACCTCTTAAAAAAGAATATATTTATTATGGAGGTAATGAATCATGGCAAAGAGCAGATTAGTAGGCAGCTATCCGGTTATCGGTATCAGACCAACAATCGACGGACGTAGAGGAGCACTCGATGTCAGAGGATCTCTTGAAGAGCAGACAATGAATATGGCTAAATCCGCTGCGAAACTTTTTGAAGAAAACTTGAGATATTCCAACGGTGAGCCTGTTAAAGTTGTTATCGCTGATACAACAATCGGACGTGTAGGTGAAAGTGCTGCATGTGCTGACAAATTCCGTAAAGAAGGCGTAGACATCACACTTACTGTTACACCGTGCTGGTGCTATGGCGCAGAGACAATGGATATGGATCCTCAGACAATCAAAGCTGTATGGGGCTTCAACGGAACAGAAAGACCAGGAGCAGTTTACCTTGCATCCGTTCTTGCTACACATGCACAGAAAGGTCTTCCGGCATTCGGTATCTATGGACATGATGTTCAGGAAGCTGATGACACATCTATCCCGGCAGACGTTGAAGAGAAATTACTCAGATTCGGACGTGCAGCAGTTGCAGCTGCTTCCATGAGAGGCAAATCCTATCTGCAGATCGGTTCCGTTACAATGGGTATCGGCGGATCTATCATTGATTCCGATTTCATCGAATCCTATCTTGGAATGCGTGTTGAATCCGTTGATGAGGTAGAAATCATCCGTCGTATGACAGAAGGCATCTACGATCACGCAGAATTTGAGAAAGCTCTCAAATGGGCGAAAGAGACCTGTAAGATTGGTTGGGACAAGAACCCTGAAGAACTGCAGTTCTCCCCAGAGAAGAAAGAAGAGCAGTTTGAGTTCGTAGTTAAAATGGCAGTTATCATCAAAGAGCTGATGAACGGCTGCGATAACCTTGATCCTGCATTCTCCGAGGAAGCAATCGGACACAACGCTCTGGCAGCTGGTTTCCAGGGACAGAGACAGTGGACAGATTTCTATCCAAACGGTGACTTTGCAGAAGCTATGCTGAACACATCCTTCGACTGGAACGGAGCTCGTGAGCCATATATCCTCGCTACAGAGAATGACGTTCTCAACGGACTTGGAATGATGTTCATGAAACTTCTTACAAACAGAGCTCAGATCTTCGCTGATGTTCGTACATACTGGAGCCCAGAGGCTGTTAAGAAAGCTACAGGATATGACCTTGAAGGCGTAGCTAAAGAAGCTGGCGGATTCCTTCACCTGATCAACTCCGGTGCTGCTTGCCTTGACGCTAACGGCGAAGCTAAAGATGAAACGGCAATGCTGTTATGAAACAGTGGTGGGATATCACAGAAGAAGACCAGAAAGCTATCATGGAAAACACTGAATGGTGTATGGCTGACAACGGATACTTCCGTGGAGGCGGATACTCCAGCCGTTATGAAACAAAAGCTCAGATGCCTGCAACAATGATCCGTTTGAACCTTGTTAAAGGACTTGGACCGGTTCTGCAGATTGCTGAAGGATGGACAGTTGCTCTTCCAGCAGAAGTATCTGACAAACTTTGGAAACGTACAGACTACACATGGCCATGTACATGGTTTGCTCCAAGATGCGATGGCAAAGAGGGACCGTTCAAGACAGCTTATGATGTAATGAACAACTGGGGAGCTAACCACGGTGCTATCTCCTACGGACATATCGGAGCTGACCTGATCACAATGTGCTCTATGCTTCGTATCCCGGTATCCATGCATAACGTTCCGGAGAAAGATATCTATCGTCCGGCAGCATGGAATGCATTTGGAATGGATAAAGAAGGTGCAGATTTCAGAGCTTGCAAGAACTATGGACCTCTTTATAAATAATTAGCTTTTTATAACTTAACTGCTTTCTTTCACTCCCCCAGGACAATGAAGGAAAGCTGAGAGAGAGCGGGACTTTTGTCTCGCTCTTTTACTGTCTGGGAACCTTTATCGGACATACATTCGCATGATTTCATGCCAGGTTCCGGTTTTTCTGTGAAATTTGTTTATAAAAACACCTCGCGGAACATTTCCGGTGAATAGTAACTGTTGCTGTAAAATAATGGGAAAATATGAGAAAAATGGTTGCAAGTTTTTCTTGGTGTGTTACAATGAAAAACAGAAAATGTATATAAGAGGGAAAAGAGGATATATATGAAGAAAAAGCTGGGAATGCTGTTGGCTGTGCTTCTTACTTTTTGCATGACTGTGGGAGTTTTCGCAGATGCGGGAAAGACACAGCAGGTAGATTACAAAACAGATTACTATATGATTGTAGAATCGCCTGATGGCGGTGTTGACATGTATTCAGAGGCAGATGCTTCCAGCCCGAAGCTGAATGATGAGCTGATTCCTAATGGAACTGCGATCCATGTAGAAGGAGAGACCACAGATGAAGCTGGAAAGGTATGGGTATATGCTCAGCTTCATGGCATGTTTGGTTTCCTGGAAGAGAATTATCTGAAGCCGGCCACTCTTGCCGAGGCAGTAGCATCAGAGCTTGCCTTATACGGAAGTAAGGATGAGAATTACAGTATTACAGTGAATGCTAAGGAAGACGGTTCCGTTTGCCTGTATAAAGGACCTGGAAAAAAGTACGGCACAGTTTCCGGAGGCTGTAATATAGCGAATGGTGAGAAGTTATATATTGATACAGAAGTAGATACTGGTAAAGATGGTATCTGGGGACACACAGAGGCTGGTGATGTTTCTGGCTGGGTAAATATTGCAGAAGCCACCAATACGGAAGAGAGTACAGTAGAACTTGTTCCTGAAACTGAGAAAGAAGCGGAAGACGGTTCCCAATCTGTTCAGGCTGGAGAGAATACTTCTGAAGTTGGAAAAGCAGGTACCGAAGGCAAAGATATCGGTGATGCGGAGGCAGAGCCAACAGGTACTCCTACCCCGAAACCTGAGAAGACAAGTACTCCTACTCCGAAGCCAACCGAGACGAGTACTCCTGTACCAGAACCTACTAAGAAAGCAACTGCAGCTTCAGAACCGACTGAGACAAGTACGCCTACCCCGGAGCCGACTGAGACAAGTACGCCTACCCCGGAGCCGACTGAGGCGAGCACTCCTGCCCCGGAGCCAACTGAGACAAGTACTCCTACTCCGGAACCAACTGAGACAAGTACTCCCACCCCGGAGCCAAGTGAGACTATGGCGCCTACAGAAGAGGCAGCAGTAACAGTTGCTCCTTCAGAAAGTGCAGAACAGGAAGCGTCCAGCGAAAATGTGGAGAGCACAGATAAAGGAATGAATTCTGTTATCTGGATTCTGGTGGTAGTTATTATCATTGGTATCGCAGTGGTAATCTGGCTTCTTAAGAAAAAAGGAAAAAATAGTGAATCATAATAAACATGAATAATAAAAGCTCCGTCGGGAATCCGACGGAGCTTTTTAGCTGAAAAAAATTATTTGTTGATAACAACACCTTTCTGAAGCATAACGTTTGCGTAAACAGCTTTCTCACCTGTAGCGATAATACAATATGCTTTCTTTGCCTCTTCATAAAATGCGAAACGCTCGATATTTCCAACTGCTTCGGCGCCACGTTCATCATGTTTGGAAACAATCTCTTTGTAGGTATCCCAGATTGGGGTTTTTACCGGATCGCCAGGCATAACTTCCATCAGGGTAACTGGTTTCTCTACATAAGAATCAAGAGGGATAACAGTAAGGATAGCGTCCAGAAGTTCTGGAACTCCATGTCCATCGCAACGAACAACAATTGCATCTTTACCCATTGATTCTACTGGGAAGTTGCCGTCCGCGATAACGATGCGGTCGCTGTGTCCCATTTCGCATAAAACTTTTAAAAGCTGTGGTGAAAGTATTTCTGGAATTCCTTTTAACATAATATATTCTCCCTTCGTTCTTTCTCAGAAATCTGGCACAGTAATCTATAAAAACTGATACCGGTTCCGAAAATATTCTACTCTATAAGTTACCTTTCTTTGCCGGATTTTTCAAGGTAAAATTTTACGCAAAAAGATGAAATATTTACTGTTGACAGAAATTTGGAAAAGAGTTAATATGAACTAAAACAGAAACGTTTCGGTTTCTCGGAAAACAGAAGATTCACGGCCTGTATCAGCAGGCAGAAGGAGGAGAATATGCCACTTGTTACATCTAAGGAAATGTTGCTGAAGGCTCAGCAGGGCGGTTACGCAGTAGGTGCATTTAATGCAGAGAATATGGAGATGGTGAAAGCTATCATTCAGGCAGCTGAGGAGCTGAAAGCACCTGTTATGATCCAGACTACTCCATCTACTATTAAATATGGCACTCTTGAGACCTATCAGGCAATCGTTGCAGCAGAAGCTGCAAAGGCTTCCGTTCCGGTTTGCCTGCACCTTGACCATGGCAGTAGTTTTGATCTTGCGATGAAGGCACTGAAGGCTGGATATACTTCCGTGATGATTGATGGTTCTAAGCTGGACTATGAAGGAAACATTGAGGTGAGCAAGAAGGTGGCTGACGTAGCAGCTTCTATGGGAATCCCATGCGAGGCAGAACTTGGTAAGGTAGGTGGTAAGGAAGATGATCTGGTTGCAGTTGCAGATACCAATACCGATCCACAGGAAGCCAGAGAATTTGTAGAGCGCACAGGCGTTACTTCTCTTGCAGTAGCAATTGGCACAGCACATGGCTTCTATGTGGGAACTCCTGTTCTTGATAAGGAGCGTTTAAGTGAAATCCGTGAAGTTGTAGATATTCCGCTGGTTCTTCATGGCGCTTCCGGCCTTAGCGATGAGGATGTTATGGATTGTGTAAAGAGAGGAATCTGTAAGGTTAATTTTGCCACCGAGCTTCGTGCGGCATACTCCAAGGCTGTCAGAGAGACACTTGAGGATGAGAAGGTATTTGATCCTAAGGCATATGGCAAGGCTGGAATTGCAGCTGTGAAAGAGCTTGTAATGGCTCGTATGAAAGTTTGCGGCTGTGACGGAAAGGCTGAGTAAGAGGCTGATTTATGGCAGCGACGATGAAAGATATTGCCAGACGGACAGGACTTGGTCTGGCAACGATTTCCTCTTATTTCAATGGGGGGAATGTAAGAGAGAAGAACCGTATCAAGATCGAAGAAGCCATCGAAGAATTACATTACGAAGTAAATGAAGTTGCCCGCGGTCTGAAGACCAATGCGACCAAGACAGTGGGGGTTGTGATTCCAGAGCTGAACAATGTTTCTGCGCAGAAATCATCAGTGGAATGGAGGATATCCTCCGAAGCCATGGATATGCAGCGATTGTCTGTGACTGCAGAACAGATAAGAAGCTTGAAAAAGAAGCAGTGGATTTCCTTACCCGGAAACGTGTGGATGGAATTATCAATATGCCGGTAGATATGACAGGAGCCCATCTGAATGAATTTCAGAAACTGGTAAGCCCATTGTGCTTATCGACCGTATGATCCAGGGAATATCCTGCGACTGCGTGTTGGTGGATAATGTAAATGCAGCTGAGAAAGCTGTTGGCATGCTGGTAGAACAACAGCATCAGAAGATCGGTCTGATCGGTGGCCCGGATGAGGTATTCACTGCCAGACAGCGTATGTTAGGATACATGAAAGCCCTTAAGGATCATGGAATTGCGGTTGATGAAAAGCTGATCTGCCATGGTGATTACACGATCCAGGGAGGCGTTCAGGCAGTAGAAGAGCTGGTGAAAGAGAATCCTGATATGACAGCTGTTTTTGTGACAAACTATGAGATGACTATGGGGGCAGTGATCGGGCTTAACGAGATGGGAGTATCCATGCCAGAGGAGATTTCCCTGGTGGGATTTGACAATCTGCCTTTTGCCCGTGCCTGCAGACCTGCACTTACCATTGTTTCACAGCCTACAGAGAAAATTGCAAGGGAAACAGCACAGATCATGCTGGAACGGCTTGAAGGAAGAGAGGAGCTTCCTGACCATATTGTACGGAAACTTCAGACTGATATTTTTATGGGGAAATCCATAAGGAGACAAGGATGAGCAAAGACTATTTATTAGGAATTGATATTGGAACCAGCGCGTGCAAGGTTGCCATATTTAACAAGAACGGAAAGGTGATGGCTTCCGCCAATGGGGATTACCCTGTTTATTATCCTCATGAGGGATGGGCGCAGCAGAAGCCGGATGAATGGTGGCATGCGGTTTGCGGCGCTATTTGCGAATGCCTGAAGACAGGTAATATTTCAGGAGAGCAGATTGCTGGAGTGGGAATTGATGGGCAGAGCTGGTCGCTATTGCCATTGACCATGAGGGAAATGTTCTGACAGATACACCTATCTGGATGGATACAAGAGCCCAGGAAATCTGCGACAGACTCAATAATGAAATCGGCAGTGAGAATATTTTCAATGTTGCAGGTAATTCTCTTCAGCTTCTTATACCACAGCGAAGATTCTCTGGTATAAGGAGAATATGCCTGAAGTATATAATAAGATTTACAAGATCCTTCAATCAAACAGCTTTATTGCTTACAGACTGACTGGTGCTATCACACAGGATCTTTCGCAGGGATATGGCCTGCATTGCTTTGATATGCGTACTGGTACCTGGGATGAAGTGATGTGTGAGAAACTGGGAATTCCTGTGGATTTTCTTCCGGAGATTGTTGCGTGCGATAAGGTAGTGGGAACTGTGACGGAAGAGGCGGCAGCCCAGAGTGGACTGACTGTCGGAACTCCTGTAGTGGCCGGCGGTCTGGATGCAGCCTGTGGGACACTTGGTGCAGGTGTGATCCATCCGGGGGAGACCCAGGAGCAGGGTGGACAGGCTGGTGGCATGAGCATCTGTACAGATACATATAAAGCAGATCCAAGTCTGATCTTGGGATATCACGTAGTGCCAGGCAAGTGGCTTCTTCAGGGAGGAACTACCGGAGGCGGCGGTGTCATGCGCTGGTTTGAGAGAGAATTTGCAGCTTATGAGAGGAGCCGCAAGGCGGATACCGGGAAATCTTCTCTGGAACAACTGAATGAGATTGCCGAGCAGTACCAGCCGGAAGTGAAGGCGTTGTATTCCTTCCGTATATGTCCGGAGAGAGATCCCCTGTCTGGAATCCATACGCCAAAGGTGTTTTCTATGGCCTTGATTTTGCTAAGACCAAGGGACACATGGTAAGAGCCTGTATGGAGGGCGTAGCATTTTCCCTGCGACATAATCTGGAGGTGGCTGAAGCAGCAGGTGCTAAAGCAGAAGTTCTTCGTGCTATGGGAGGTTCAGCCAATTCCCTTCTCTGGACTCAGATTAAGGCTGATGTGACAGGCAAGGCAGTAGTGGTTCCTGCTTCCGATACAGCAACCACATTAGGTGCTGCAATCCTGGCTGGCGTAGGAGTTGGATTTTATAAAGATTACGAGGAAGCGGTTTCCATGACAGTGAAAGAGACAAGACGTCATGAGCCCAATCCTGAGAATAAAGAAGTTTATAATAAGACATACCGTACATACAGGGATTTATATGAATCTCTGAAAGCTATGATGGTACGGCAGTAAGGAGGTATTTCGAGATGAAAGCAGCAGTTGTAGTTGCAAACGAGGATGTACAGTACCAGGAAATCGAAGAACCGCAGGCAAAACCAGGCTGGGTAAAGATTAAAGTAAAAGCTTCCGGTATTTGTGGCTCTGATGTTCCGCGAGTATTGAATCATGGTGTTCATTTTTATCCTATCGTTCTTGGACATGAGTTTTCCGGTGATGTAGTAGAAGTTGGCGAAGGGGTCACCAAGGTGAAAGTTGGCGACCGCGTTTCCGGGGCTCCGCTTCTTCCGTGCATGAAGTGTGATGACTGTCAGAATGGAAACTTTTCCTTATGTAAGCATTACAGTTTTATCGGTTCCAGGCAGCAGGGAAGTAATGCGGATTATGTAGTAATTCCAGAGCAGAATGCGATTCCTTTTGATCCGTCTATTTCCTATGAACAGGGTGCAATGTTCGAGCCATCCACAGTTGCTCTTCATGGACTCCTTCAGAATGATTATCAGGGCGGTCGCTGCGTGGCAATTTTAGGATGTGGAACAATTGGCATATTCACAATGCAGTGGGCAAAGATCTTTGGTTCCAAGAAGGTTGTAGTATTTGATATTAGTGAGGAACGCCTGGATCTTGCCATGAGAATGGGCGCAGATGCAGTTATCAATACAACCAAAGAGAATTATATGGAAGAGGCTATGGCAATTACCGGTGGTAAGGGCTATGAATATGTGTTTGAAACAGCCGGACAGGTTCCGACTATGCATATGGCATTTGAACTTGCTGCGAATAAGGCACACGTATGCTTCATTGGAACACCTCATGCAGATCTTACATTTACACCAAAGCAGTGGGAGAATATGAATCGTAAAGAATTCAAACTTACAGGCTCCTGGATGTCCTATAGTTCCCCGTTCCCAGGAAAAGAGTGGGATCTTACAGCTCATTATTTTGCAACCGGACAGCTGAAATTTGATCCGGGATTTATTTATCGCAAAATGCCAATGAGTCAGGCTCAGGAAGCATTCCAGCTCTATAAGACACCTGGTCTTGTAAAGGGGAAGATTCTTCTGACGAATGAGGATTGAGCATATGATACTGACAGTAACATTAAATGCAGCCATTGATAAGCGGTATGTGGTAAATAACTTTAAGACTGGAGAAGTGAATCGTGTAAAGGAATGTACTTATGTTCCTGGTGGAAAAGGTCTGAATGTATCCAAGCCGGCTTCAATTTACGGAGCAGAGGTGATTGCCACAGGTTTTGTAGGTGGTTATGCAGGAGCTTATATTGAGAATGCACTGAAGCCGTTTGGTATTAAAAGTGCTTTTTATCATGTAGCTGCAGAAAGCAGATCCTGTATTAATATCTGGGATGAAGTTAATAAAGTTCAGACAGAATTTCTGGAACCTGGGTTTACCCTTACAGAAGAGGATTTTGCCGGATTTGAGGAAAAATTCCGTAATCTTGTAAAAGAAGCGAAAGTAGTTGCAATGTCAGGAAGTGTTCCGAAAGGACTTGACGGAACTGCTTATCAGCGTCTTATAAAGATTGTAAAAGAGGCAGGAATTCCGGTTATTCTGGATACCAGCGGCAAACTTCTTGAAATGGGAATTGAAGCAGCACCTACTATGATCAAGCCCAATATTGATGAAATCCGCATGCTCACAGGTAAGAATTGTGATGATATCCAGGATATTATAGATGCGGCGAAAGAGATTCATGCAAAAGGTGTGGAAATCGTAGCTGTTTCCCTGGGAGCTGACGGTTCTCTTGCAGTAGGTAATGAAGGAATTTTCCGTGCACTGGTTCCGAGAATAAATGCAGTGAACACAGTTGGGTGTGGAGATTCTATGATCGCAGGATTCGCACTGGGTTTATCCAGGGGACTTTCACTTCCTGAGACAATGAAACTGGCAAGTGCTATTTCAGCGTCAGCAGCCATGCGCGAGGAGACTGGATTTTTTGTGATGGAAGATATGGAGAAACTGCTTCCACAGATTGAGGTTACTAAATTATAAGAAAATGTAGTAAAAGATATTAAGCGAAAGTAAATTGCGTTGTAATTGAAATCTATAGTGCAAACGAAATGTTAAGGAGGATAAGAAAATGACAATGATCGATCCGGCAATTGTTCCGCAGAGAACACTTTATACTGGCGCTAAGATGCCAGTTGTTGGAATGGGCACTTTTGGAAGTGACCATGCAGATGCAGATGCAGTTTCTGCTTCTGTTGCAGGTGCACTTCGTGTAGGTTACCGTTCTTTTGACTGTGCTGCATGTTACGGAAATGAAGATATGATCGGAAAGATCTTCGCAGATGCATTTGCAGAAGGCATTGTAAAAAGAGAAGAACTTTTTATTGCATCCAAAGTATGGAACGATATGCATGGCGACGGAGATGTACTGATTGCCTGTGCGAAGACCTTAAAGGATCTGAAGCTTGACTATCTGGATATGTATTATGTTCACTGGCCATTCCCGAACTATCATGCACCGCATTGTGATGTGGATTCCAGAAATCCTGATTCCAAACCGTTCACAGTAGAGCGTTTTATGAAAACCTGGCGCCAGATGGAGCGCCTGGTAGATATGGGTCTGACGAAACATATCGGTATGTCTAATATGACAATTCCGAAACTGGAGGCAGTACTTCCACTTTGCAGAATTAAACCAGCTGCGATCGAGATGGAGCTTCATCCATGCTTCCAGCAGCCGGAGCTGTTTGATTATTGCAGAGCGCATGGTATTGAAGTGGTAGGATTCTGCCCAATTGGTTCTCCTGAGCGTCCGGAACGTGATAAGATGCCAGAAGATATTGCGGATATTGAACTGCCAGAGCTGAAAGCAATTGCAGCGGCACATGGTGTTCATCCGGCAGTTATCTGCATTAAATGGGCTGTACAGAGAGGTGCTTCCCCAATTCCATTCTCTTTGAAAGAGAAGAATTACACCATGAACCTGAAATGTGTCACGGAAGATCCTCTGACAGAAGAAGAGATGGAAACCATCCGTTCCCTTGATAAGAATAACCGTCTGATCAAAGGCCATGTATCCTGTGGGAAGGTGCAAAGGACTGGCACGATCTCTGGGATGAGGATGGAGTGATCGTAAAATAATGGTTATAATTTCAAAGCTTCTTTAAATATCTTACACAGCAGAAAAGCTGCAGTTTATAATTCTTATAACTTTGCAGCTTTTTTGTTACCAGTAAACAGTAACAGTGTTTGTTACTGTTCACTGGTAACGTTCCGCGAGGTGTTTTTTGTGAACAAAGTTCACAGAAACCCGAGAATTGCGGCGCGAAGCGCGTTACTGTGAACGGAGTAAACAGTAACCAATGTTTTTTAAACAAACTCTGGAATTGTTTGTTTAGTTTGCATGATTTTATGGTATGTGATAATATAATATTTAGCTGAAATTAATAGAATACCATGTGCAAACAGGCACCGGGGGGGGAGCCGATGAGGTACATGCTGTGTATAGAAAGGGAAAGCGAAAACTATGTATCGAATTTTACTTGTAGATGATGAGATCCTGGTACGTGACGCCATAAAGGAGAATATTGACTGGAAGTCCATGGATTGCCAGCTTGTAGGAGACTGCGAAAACGGAAAGCAGGCAGCAGATTTTGTGAAGAGCCATCCGGTAGATATTGTTCTCACAGATATTTTGATGCCGTATATGGATGGAATGGAACTGAGCCATTTTCTGCATGATAATTACCCGGAGATCGTAATTGTGATCTTCAGTGGCTTCGGGGAATTTGAATATGCAAAGAAAGCAATTCAGTATAATGTAAGCGAATACATGCTGAACCGGTAACTGCTATGGAGCTCAGAGAAGTTATTGGCAAAATGAAAGAAAAAGTAGATCTGCAGAGAAAAGAAAAGAAGAAAATAGAATCCCTCACAAAGACATCTCAGGATTATCACAAAAATGCTCTGGTGATTCGTTCGAAAGCGATTGAATCTCTGGTAAGCTGTACGCGGGATGTGCAGGAGAGCCTGGAGGAATTGTCTGGAATGGGAATTAATCTGGAGGCAGCATCTTATCGGGTTGCGTTATTTGACATGGATCTGTTTTCCGATATTCATCAGATTGATATGGAAAAACGCCAGGAGAGCGCATTAATGGCTTTTGTTTTATTTAATGTTGCAGATGAGATCGTGACAGATCGTAATGCAGGAATTGCCTATCAGGAAGGAAATAACCGGGTGTGTATCCTCTTTATGGGAAACCGCAGCAGGGAGTTTTCCAGAGAAATACAGGAAATCTGTCAGGAAATCCAGAAAAAAGTAAAAGAAGTGATCGGCATTGAAGCTTCAGCAGGAATTGGGGGCTGGGTAAGGAATCCCGGAGATACGATCCAGTCTCATAACCAGGCTGAGAAGGCTATTGAACTGCGCTATTTACTGGGCGGAAATCTGCTCATTGACACAGAAACACTGAATCCGGAGAGAAGTATTTCTTTGCAGCAGCCATTAAGCGATATGGTAGATGGAATCAAGAAAGGCAATGAAGCTGAGATGAATCAGGCTCTTTCTGTTATGAAATCTGAGATCAAAAAGGCCAGAGTGGATAAAAGTCAGGCCTGTGTCTGCCTTCAGATGATTCTGCGCCATGCAGGAAGCTGCTGGGAAGCTCTTTCTTCCGAGAATGAAGATCTGTTCCACAAAAGAGAAATTCTCATGGGACGGGTAACCGAACAGAAAACTTTTAAGGAAGCTTTTAAAATGGCAGAGGACTATGTTCACGAGGTATTTGAAAGATGCTCTTCCCTGAACAGTTCCAGCGGTCAGAAGCAGGCAGTACTTGCTATGGAATATATTCGTCAGCATTACAATGAGCCGGAATTAGGATTAAATGATATCTGTTCCTATCTGAATATTGGTACAAGCTATTTCAGTACTATTTTTAAGGAAGCCACAGGAGGCACTTTCCTGGAATTCCTCAGTAAGACACGTATGGAAAAGGCAAAGGAACTCCTGGAACAGACTGCACTTAAGAACTATGAGATTGCGGAGAAGGTGGGCTTTTCAGATCCCCATTATTTTGGAATTTCTTTTAAGAAAATGACAGGTAAGACTCCTACCGAGTATGCAAGGGAAAAAAGATCCTTATGAAAAGAAAAGTACTGACGGCAGCCGACATTTGTATTGGAATTTTGATTTTTACAGAAGGAACCAGGTATTTTGTTCAGAATCAGAAATGCCAGAAGCAGCTGTTTGCGATGGACACCTATATGGAGTTTACCGCATATGGTAAAAACAGTGAAAAAGCTGTAGATGCAGCTATAGAAGAAGTACAGAAACTGGATGCGATGTTATCAGCAGAAAACAGTAAAAGTGAAGTATATGCCTTAAATGAACAGGGAAATCTGCAGGCAACAGATGATCTGGCAGAACTGATCCTCCGGGGAAAAGAGATTTATCAGGAGACAGACGGACTTTTTGACGATACGATTTATCCGGTGATGAAGCTATGGGGATTTCCCACAGGTAATTATCATGTGCCTACAGCTGCAGAAGTACAAAAAAAAACTGGCACTGGTGGATGGAAATAAAGTAGAAATACAGACCCGGGACTCTGATGAAAAGGGCAGGGACAGCAAAGAAAAAGCAAAGTTTGTAACGCTTGGAGCAGATCAGCAGATTGATTTTGGAGGAATTGCAAAAGGATATACAGGTCAGAAGCTGGCAGAGCTTTTTCAGGAATATGGCGTTTCTTCCGCATTGGTTTCTCTTGGAGGAAACATTCAGGCGATAGGGACGAAGCCAGACGGCAGCAGCTGGAAAGTGGGAATACGTGATCCAAAAGGCGGACAGCAGGATTATATTGGTGTTTTATCTGTGGAAAATCAGGCCGTAGTTACTTCTGGCGGTTATGAGAGGTATTTTGAAGAAGATGGGGAGACCTATATTCATATCATCAATCCCAGGACAGGATATCCGGCAGATGGAGATCTGCTGTCTGTGACAATCGTATCAAAGGACGGTACACTTGCGGATGGAATGTCCACGGCTCTTTATATTATGGGCTATGAGAAAGCTTGTCAATTCTGGCGGCAGCACAGGGAAGAATTCAATGTGATCCTGGTGACAGATGATGGGAAGATTCATATTTCAGAGAATCTTAAGGGAAATTTTCAGACAGAGTGGGAGCTGGAAATGATTGAATCCGGAAGTGAATAATTGCAGCTATAAAAAGATTTGCTGCCAGCAGGTGGATTATTTCTACAGAAATCAGTGATGAAAGATATGAAAAATAAAAAGTTAAATGAATGAGAAAACGTAAGGGAGAGCAGCCTATGAATAAAAACAAAAGAGAACGAAAATTTCTTAAAGGCTTTAAAAGTATTCAAAGCACTATATTTGCGGCTGTTTCTGTTCTGGTTCTCTGTGCGGTGCTTGCAGCGACTGCAGTATCAGTAAGATATACGAATTCTACAGTTTATGAGAACTCTGCCATTTATACCCAGACTATTATACATCAGCTGAATCAGAATGTTGATTCGTATATTACATATATGGATAATATTGCCTCAGTTATTGCAAAAAGCCAGGATGCGTATCAGCTTTTGTACCAGCGTATCGGTGAGGATGAGGCTGTAAAAGAAGGGCACAGGAAGCGTCTCCAGGAACAATTCAGTACGATATTGAAAGGACGTGATGACATCTGCAACATTGGAATCGTGCAAAAAGATGGGGTTATGCTTATAAACAGCGGATATCAGGCCACCAATCCGGATCTGGATCTTTCCACTCAGGAGTGGTACACCAATGCAGTAGATAATTACAATCAGTATTGTCTCAGTTCTTCCATGTCCAGCATGTGATTAAGGACCAGCGTCCGTGGGTGATTACATTAAGCCGCGAAGTCCATAATTTCTATGGCACGGGAAACAGTGACGGTGTTGTATTTATTGACTTGAATTATAGCGCCATCAGTGAGCTCTGCGACCAGAACAGCATTGGGGATAAGGGATATGTATTTATTCTGGATCAGGATGGGAACATCGTTTATCATCCAAGCCAGCAGCAGCTGTATAATGAGCTTCAGACGGAGAACATTGATATTGTTATGAATGCCGACACAGATACGGTAGTAACAGGAGAGGGAGATGACGAAAAAATCTATACACTTGCCCGCTCTGAGATAACTGGCTGGACGATTGTTGGCTGCATGAATATGGCAGAGCTTTTAAAGAGCAGCAAAGAGGCCAATAACATATATGTAATGACGGCCATTGTACTGGTTGTGATCGCCATGCTTATTTCCAGCTTTATTGCCAGAAGCATAACTCTTCCGATTCAGAAGCTTCGTGATTCTATGGAAAGGGTTCAGGAAGGAGATTTCAAGGCAGCAGATGATCTGGTTATACCTTCCCAGAATGAAATTGGAAGTCTTACCACATCATTCAATGTGATGACCCATAAGATTGAAGATCTGATGGCACAGAATGTCCACGAACAGGAACTGAAGCGAAAGAGCGAACTGAAAGCTCTTCAGTCCCAGATCAATCCCCACTTTCTTTATAATACGCTGGATTCCATTATCTGGATGGCAGAAGGAAAGAAATATGAAGATGTAGTACTGATGACCGCTTCTCTGGCACGGCTTTTGCGGCAAAGTATCAGCAACGAAGATGAAACGGTCCTCATCGGCCAGGAAATCCAGTATGTAAAGAGTTATCTCACCATTCAGAAAATGCGCTATAAGGATAAACTGGAATTTGAGATCAATGTGGATCCATCTATTAACAGTGTGCATATAGTGAAACTTGTACTTCAGCCAATTGTGGAAAATGCAATTTATCATGGTCTTAAATATAAGGAATCAAAAGGGATGCTTACTGTTAACGGATACCAGAAAGATGGAAATGCAGTTATCGAAATAGCAGATGACGGTGTGGGAATGGATGAGGAGACCCTGAACCGGATTTTTGAGAAGCATAAAGTCAATTATCGTTCTAATGGTGTCGGTGTATACAACGTTCAAAGACGTCTCAGTATGTACTATGGAAAGGAATATGGTCTGAGCTATAAAAGTGAAAAAGGAAAAGGTACGACTGTTACAGTGGTAATTCCGATCGAGCAGGAGGAACATCATGAAAAAGCGTAAACAATGGCTTATGCTTGTATGCATAGCGCTGGCGGTGTGTCTGGTTTCCGGAGGAATGCTTTATATTCGTCAAAAAAATAATAACAAAAAAGTGGTCATTAATTTACATACCGAAAACAGAGGATGGAACCAATGACTTCTGGACCTCCCTGATTTCAGGGACAAGAATGGCGGCGCAGGAATGCGGTGCAGAACTGGAAGTGCTGGCACCGGAGAGAGAACAGGATGTGGAGGTACAGAATAAACTTCTGGAAGAGGCCATTGAGAAAAATCCGGATGCAATATTATTTTCCCCTTCCAGCTTTGATGCTTCCGATGAATTATTGCAGAAGGCAAAAGATAAGGGAATCAAGATCACATTTATAGATTCCTATACAGAAAGCAATATTCAGGATATGACAGTTGCCACAGATAACCTGGAAGCAGGAAAGCAGCTGGGGGAATATGCCAGAACTTTTTTAAATAAGGATTCTCAGATTGCAATTGTAAGCCATGTAAAAGGTGTTTCCACTGCAATCGAAAGAGAACAGGGCTTTCGGGAAGGTCTGGGGGATTATAATAAGAATGTTGTAGACGTAGTATATTGTAATTCCCAGTTTGATAAGGCTTCCCAGCTTACAGAAGAACTGATGGAGAAATATCCGAATCTTGAAATGATTGCAGGAATGAATGAATATTCCTCTGTAGGCGCAGCACGGGCGGTACAGAAACATGATATGGAAGACCAAATCCAGGTAGTGGGGGTAGACAGCTCCCAGGAAGCAGTCCAGCTTATGGAAAAGGGTGTCTTCAAGGGAATTGTTGTGCAGAAAGCGTTTAAGATGGGCTATCTGGGTGTAACGGAGACTGTGCGTATGCTGCAGGGCAAACCTTACGATGAGAATGTAAATTCCGGCTGTCAGCTTGTAACTCCGGAGAATATGTATTCCAGCGAAATCGAAAAGCTGATCTTCCCATTTAATACCATAAAATAGACTTTGTAGCTGTTCTGTATCTTCACAGCTGCACGTTTTGCGGAAGAGTTACCTGATTTATGCTGTACCAGATCTTTTTAATATACTCTGTCAGATAAAATGAGACCTCAGGTTCGATCCTTTTGCGTTTCTTACGTATGAAAAGGATTGAATTTGAGGTTTTTTGATTTTACATGGTAAAGTGTTAGTGCATATTTCACATAAAAGGTTAAAAATTTATGACCATACCGTAAATATTTAACCTTTTTCTGGAAAATATTCTATTACAATTGTGCAGAATTCAAGGTATTATATAGAAAACGCAGAGAGTGCAAAAAGTTATTGCTCAGGAAGAGTGAGGTAAACCTGGACAATAACAAAAAATCAAGGAGGGTGAAAAGTTGGAAAAGTTAAAACAAAATCCAATTGTGAAAAAGCTCGGCCTGAACAGAATCATGCTTGTCTGTATTCTTGTTCTTATGTTCGTAGTTTTCAAGGTAGTACTCGGAAGTAAATTCCCTGTTGGCGACAGTATCAAATCTACTTTGAACTATGTATACTTCCTGGGCTTTTTATCACTTGGAGTAACATTTGTAATTGCTACAGGAGGAATTGATTTCTCCATCGGACCGGTTATGTTCTGCTGTGCACTGGTTTCCGGTTACTGCATGACTTCTTATGGAGTTCCTTGTGCAGCTGCCATGGTTCTGTGTGTGCTCATTGGTCTTGCATTTGGTATATTTAATGGATGGCTGGTTTCTTATATGTCAGTTCCGCCATTTATCGTATCCATGGCTTCCATGAACATTGCAAAAGGTATTGCTTCTGTATTTACCAAGACACAGTCAGTCAGCTGGCCGCAGAGTTCTGATCCGGTAAACGGATGGTTCCGTAATATCGCATCTTATAATGGATTCCCGGTTGGTCTTGTGATCTTCCTTGGAATGGCAGTGGTTTGCGGTATTGTTCTTTACAATACAAAGCCAGGACGTTATATCCTTTGTCTTGGATCTAACAGCGAGGCAGTTCGTCTTTCTGGTGTCAATACCAGAAAATGGAGAATGCTTGCATATGTGATCTGTGGATTCCTGGTAGGAATCGGAGCACTGTTCTTTGTTGCTACTTATACAACCGTTCAGCCAGGATATGGCGATCAGTATAACAACGAGGCAATTGCAGGCTGTGTAATGGGTGGTACATCCATGGTTGGTGGACTTGCTTCCATCGGTGGTACTGTGATCGGTGTATTTATCATCTCTCTTCTTCAGCAGGGAATCATGGCATTTGGTCTTGGTAAAGGACAGCAGATGATTATTACAGGTATCATTGTTATTGTAGCAGTTTACGCTGACGTTTCTGCAAGACGCAGAAAGAACTGATCATAAGGAGGATTCGACAATGGGTGAAGTTATTTTAACTATGAAGGATATTGATAAGTCCTTTCCTGGAGTTCATGCCCTGGATCATGTTAATTTCGAAGTGAAACGCGGTGAAGTACATGCACTTATGGGAGAGAACGGAGCCGGAAAGTCCACACTGATGAAGGTACTTACCGGTATTTACCAGAAGGATTCCGGAACAATTACATATAAAGGCAAAGAGACAGAATTTCACAATACCCGTGAAGCTCAGGATGCTGGAGTGGTAATCGTACATCAGGAATTAAATATGATCGGAGATCTGACTGTTGCACAGAACATCTTTATCGGACGTGAACCGAAGAAGGGAATCCGTGTAGACGACAAGAAGATGATCGAAGATTCCAGGAAATTATTTCAGGATCTGAATATTGAGATCGATCCGAGAGAAAAAATGAGTAATCTTACTGTTGGTAAGCAGCAGATGTGTGAGATTGCAAAGGCTATTTCCCACAAAGCTGAGGTGATCATTTTTGATGAGCCGTCAGCAGCTCTTACTGAGAAGGAGATTGCGGATTTATTTGAAATCATCAAAGACCTTCGTAAGAAGAATCTTGGTATTGTATACATCTCACACCGTATGGATGAGATCAAGGTCATCACAGACCGTGTAACTGTCATGCGAGATGGTGGCTATGTTGGAACCCTGATCACAGCAGACAGTACAAAAGAAGATATTATCAACATGATGGTTGGTCGTGTTATTTACGAAGATCCGAAGGATCATAGCATGGTTGCGCCAGATGCCCCGGTTGTTTTGAAGGTAGAGCATCTGAACGCAGGCAAGATGGTTCAGGATGTAGCTTCGAGCTTCGTAAAGGTGAAATCCTTGGCTTCTCAGGACTGATGGGAGCAGGACGTACCGAGACAGCCAGAGCACTGTTTGGGGCAGATCCGAAACAGAGCGGTAAGATTTCCATTATGGGTAAAGATGGACAGCTCCATGAAGTAACCATCAACAGCCCACAGGATGCTGTTAAATATGGTATCGGTTATCTGTCTGAGGACAGAAGAAGATATGGAGTTGTTGTTCAGAAATCTGTAACAGAGAATACAACCCTGGCTACCATGGAAGAATATTGCAACGGTTTATTCATCAACAAAGCCAAAGAGAAAAAAGTTACAGAGAGATATGTAAAAGAGCTTGCAACCAAGACTCCTTCTACAGACCAGCTGGTAGTGAATCTTTCCGGTGGTAACCAGCAGAAGGTAGTTATTGCAAAATGGCTTACTCGTGACAGTGAGATCCTGATTTTCGATGAGCCTACAAGAGGTATCGACGTTGGTGCGAAGAACGAGATCTACAAGTTAATGAGCAAGCTTGCAGCAGAAGGAAAATCTATTATTATGATTTCCTCTGAAATGACCGAGATTCTCCGAATGAGTGACCGAATCATCGTTATGTGTGAAGGTAAGGTGACAGGAAATATTGATATTTCTGAAGCTACACAGGAACACATCATGAATAAGGCGACACGGAATATCGATTAAGGAGGACGTCATGACTAAGAAGAAAAAAAGTATTTTAAGTGATCAGAGATTTATTGTTTTGCTGGTTATCATTGCACTGTCTGCTGTTTTCTCCTTTATGAGTAAGGAGTTCAGACAGTACACCACAATCCTGAGTATGCTGGATTTCTCATATTATGACCTTCTGATGGCAATCGGTGTTACATTCCCGCTTATCACAGGCGGTGTAGACCTGTCAATCGGAACTGGTATGGTATGTTACGCATTGATCGGCGGAACACTTGTAAGAAGCAACAATGTTCCAGTAGTAGTAGCAATGCTGCTCTGTGTAGTGCTTGGAATTGCAATCGGCGCATTGAACGGTGTTCTCATTGGTATCATGAACCTGCCGCCATTCCTTGCTACTCTTTGTACCTGTATGATTACCCGTGGTGCTGGTTCTCTTTGCAGTGCTACACCATGGCCAACACTGAATCAGCCAGGCGGATGGTTCCATTCCATCTTTAAACTGACAATCGGACAGGGAAGAAGCGCTTCCCGTTACCCGCTCGGTTTCCTTTGGATGATCCTTCTGGTAATCCTGATGGAGTTCGTTCTGAATCATACAAAATTCGGACGTTACACCATCGCAATCGGTTCCAACAAAGAAGCAGCAGCTCTTTCCGGAATCAATGTTAAGTTTTACCATGTAATGGTATACGTAGTTTGCGGTCTGTTTACCGGACTTGCAGCTATCGCATACGCAGCAGTAACTCCTACTGTACAGCCTGGTACTGGTGCCGGACTTGAGATGGACGCAATCGGCGGTGTATTCGTTGGTGGTGTTGCAGCTTCCGGTGGTTATGGATCTGTAGTAGGAACTCTGGTAGGTATTTTCGTAATCATGCTGTTAAAGACAGGTCTTCCATATGTCGGTCTGCAGGCAAACTGGCAGCAGATCATCACAGGTGTTGTATTGATCGTTGCAGTATTGATCGATATCCTGAAAGAGAAAAAAAGTGCACACTAATAACTGAAACATACAGGCTGGCTTACAGACAGTCAGCCTGAAGAAAAGCAAAATTCTGTTTATAAGCAGAACAGCTGGTAAACAGCAACAATTTCATAACGGATGTGAAGCGTCGGAGAGTGTAGCGACGTATCATCATAAAAAACTATATAATTTTTTATTTCAAGGAGGAAGTAGTAAATGAAAGCAAAGAAAGTTATGGCATTAGTACTCTGTGCAGCAATGGTATCTGGTTTAGCAGCAACAACTGTTATGGCAGCTCCGGAAGATCAGTTTGAAGGACTTACAGCTAACGAAGCTTATGAGTTCCCAATGATGGTTAAATCCTTCCAGTCTACATACTGGGAAGCAGCTATGAAAGGTATGGACAAAGCTGCTGAAGAATTAGGTGTTACCTATACAGCACAGGGACCAAACAGTGAGTCCGATATCGCTGACCAGGTTAACATGATCAATACAGCTATCGCAGCTAATCCTGTTGGATTAGGACTTGCAGCTTGTGATACATCTTCTGTTCAGGGAGCTCTTCAGACATGTGTTGACAAAGGAATCCCGGTTGTTACATTTGATACAGGTATCGCTGATGCTCCGGAAGGATCTGTAGTTTGCGAAGTCTGCACAGACAACAATCAGGCTGGTTCTGTAGCAGCTGAGAACATGTATCCGGCAATCAAAGACGTTATCGCTAACGCTGACGGACAGGTTATCATCGGTGAGGTTAACCAGGATGCTACAGCTCTTAACATCCAGCAGCGTGGTACAGGATTCATCAATAAGATGATCGAGCTGATTAAAGCTGATGGAAAAACAGTAGCGGTTAAAGGTAATGAGTTCTATGTAAACGCAGCAGAAGGTGCTGACGCTGAAGAAGCTGACGCAGACGTTGTTATCCAGGTTGCAGTTCCGGCACAGACAACTGTAGAGCTTTGCTCCACAGAGGCTCAGGCTATCCTTTCCCAGGAAAACTGTATCGCAATCTTCGGTTCCAACCAGGTTGCAGCAGAGGGTGTTCTTGCTGCTAACGCTAACCTGAACGTTCTTGGTTCTGACGCAGCTAACGGTGATGTTATCGGTGTTGGTTTCGACGCTGGTTCTATCATTAAAGCAGCTGTAACAGATGGCACATTCCTTGGTGCAGTTACACAGTCTCCTCTGATGATGGGATATTATGCAATCTACGCTCTGACAGCAGCTGCTAACGGAGCTGAGCTTGAGGATGTTCCTACAGCTGGTTACTGGTATGATTCTACAAACATCGACGCTGAAGACATCGCTCCAAACCTTTATGACTAATTAAAAAGTAAAGAGACGATACAACGTCCAATGTTTGCAGGTTTATAAACTGTGAATGAAACAGACCCCTGGGGCATTGCCCCGGGGGTTTTCTGGGTGAAAGAGGAATTATTGCAGCACGGAAAATATTGTCACTATCTTCCAGATACTTTATGTGAGAGGATTTTTGTGAATATAGTGGACAGAACATTCTGTTTGCAAATAAGGACACTTTTTTAGACAAACAAGGTTCTTATTTATTGATGAATATTATAGTACTATGATATCATCAATTAGAAAAGCCGCTGTATGAGGAATATCAGGATTGGTACGTTATTGTGTTACTGTTCACTGGTAACGTTCCGCGAGGCGTTTTTTGTGAACAAAGTTCACAGAAAACCCGAGAATTGCGGTGCGAAATCATGCGAATGCATGATTTCTGTGCATCGCGAAGCGCGTTACTGTGAACGGAGTGAACAGTAACGTTATTGTTTATGGAAAATGTTTGATGAGACATTTGTGTAGGACAATAAGACAGGAACCTTGATATATACAGCGTAATTTTACAATTGAGGAGGTTTCATAAAATGACAAAGTATTATTTAGCAGTAGATATCGGTGCTTCCAGCGGACGTCTGATCCTTGGACATCTTGAGAATGGAAAAATGGAGCTTGAGGAAGTTCATCGTTTTGAGAATGGAATGGTAAAGAAAGACGGCGAGCTTTGCTGGGAGTTTGACAGACTTTTCCAGGAAATTAAGAATGGTCTTAAGAAATGTAAAGAGATCGGCAAGATTCCGGTAAGCATGGGTGTTGATACCTGGGGCGTTGACTTTGTACTGATGGATAAGGACGACAAGGTTCTTGGAAATACAGTTGGATATCGTGATCACAGAAATGAAGGTATGGATGAGGAAGTATATAAGACGATTTCTCTTGAGGATCTTTATGCACGTACCGGTATTCAGAAAGCAATTTTCAACACGGTATATCAGCTGATGGCTGTGAAGACAAAACATCCGGAATATCTGGAACAGGCTGAAACTATGCTTCATGTACCGGATTACTTCCATTATCTTCTTACAGGCAAGAAAACCTGTGAGTATACAGAGGCAACAACAGGTCAGCTGGTAAATGCAGAAACAAAGGACTGGGATTACGAACTGATTGATAAACTTGGATATCCAAGAAAAATGTTCCAGAAATTGATCATGCCTGGTACCAGTGTTGGACACTTTACAGAAGAGGTAAAAGCAGAAGTTGGGTTTGATGTGGAAGTTGTAGCACCGGCTACACATGATACCGGATCCGCAGTTCTTGCAGTTCCTGCAAACGACGACGATTTTATTTATATCAGCTCCGGAACATGGTCATTGATGGGAATTGAAAGAGAAAAAGCTGACTGCTCCAAGAAGAGTTGCGAGATGAACTTTACGAATGAGGGCGGCTATGCAGGAAGATTCCGTTATCTGAAGAATATCATGGGACTTTGGATGATCCAGTCTGTTCGTCATGAATATGATGATAAATATGGATTTGCAGAAATCTGTCAGATGGCAGAGGAAGCGAAAGATTTCCCATCCAGAGTAGATGCAAATGATGAGTGCTTCCTTTCTCCGGAAAGCATGATCGAAGAGGTTAAAGATTACTGCAGAAGAACCGGACAGAAGGTTCCGGAAACTTTAGGAGAAATTGCTACTGTTATTTATACCAGTCTTGCTGAGTGCTATGCAAAGACAGCAAAGGAACTGGAAGAGATGACAGGAAGAACCTTCAGCCGTATCCATGTAGTTGGCGGAGGTTCCAACGCAGGCTATCTTAATGAGCTGACTGCGAGAGCAACAGGAAAAGAGGTTCATGCAGGTCCTGGAGAGGCAACTGCAATCGGTAATATTACTGCTCAGATGTTAAAAGCAGAAGAGTTTAAATCAATCGAAGAGGCTCGTACTACCATTCATGAGTCCTTTGGAATTAAGGTATATCAGGCTTAATGAAAAGTTAAAACAGCCGGGATATACGATCATTTGTATAATATATCAAATTAAACAGGAGGTACTACTATGTTAGTAAACACAAAAGCAAAAGTTGGTGTATTTTCTATTGCTTTAGGCGCATATCTGCCTCAGTTCCCTTCACTGGTACCAGAGTTTGAGGCTCAGTACGAGGCATTTAAGAAAACAATTCCGGATACCGTAGAAATCATCGATGGAGGAATGGTAACAACAAAAGAACAGTCTATGGTTGCAGGGGATAAATTCCGTGCAGCAGACGTTGATCTCGTTTTCCTTCAGATGTTAACCTACGCTACATCCTACAACATGCTTCCTGCAATCCGTGACCTGAATGTTCCGGTTGTTCTGGTAAATGTTCAGAAGCTGAAAGCTCTGGATTACGATCACACAGACATTGCTACATGGCTCGGCGAAGGATATGCATGCGGTGCTGTTGGAGAAGCCGTTGCTGACCTTGAGAGAGCTGGAAAGAGACATGCTGTTATCACTGGTGTTGTCGAAGGCGGAGATCCAGGCGTTCAGGCTGAGATTGAAGACTGGTGTAAAGCTGCTCAGGTAAGAAGAAGATTCCGTGACACAAATATTGCCCAGATTGGAAGACCTTACCCAGGTATGATGGATCTTTACATTGATGAGACCAACCTGTACAACAGAATGTTCCTTTATACCAAACAGTTTGACTGGGAAAAAATGTGGGCAATTGCGGATGATATCACAGATGAGGATGCAATTCGTGCAAAAGCTCAGGATATTCTGGACACCTTTGATATTGAGGGCGGCGGAACAATTGAGAAGTATGGGATATGCAAAATATGTTGTAGCATTTGAGAAATGGGTAAAGGATGAGCATCTTGGAATGATCGCTTCCCATTATGACGGATTTGCACAGGGCAAGGCTGGTGTCCTTGACAGTATGCTGATTCCGGCATTCTCTATGCTGATCAAACAGGGTACTGCATGTGCTGTTGAGGGTGATATGAAGGTTGCCATGGCAATGAGTATTCTGAAGACAATTTCCGGCACAGGCCAGCTTTCCGAGATGTATTCCATTGATTTCAATGATGACATCTGCATTATCGGTCATTCCGGAAGTGGTGATGCTGATATTTCTGATAAGAAACCTACCATGAAGATCGTACCAGTGTTCCATGGCAAAACAGGCGGTGGATATCTGACACAGTTCTATCCATACACCGGTCCGGTTACTTATCTTGCAATCACACAGGATGGCGACGGACGCTTCAAATTCGTTGTTGCTGAGGGAATCAACGAGGAAGGACCAATCCTTTCCTTTGGCGATACGAACATGAGAACCCGTTTTACATGTGGTGCAAGAGAGTTTGTAAACCGCTGGAGCGAAGCTGGCCCGACACATCATATGGCAGCTGCAACAGGCAGACATATTGATACCATTCTGAAGGTTGCAAAGATCTTCAATGTACCGGTTGATATCGTAACAAGATAATTTTCAAAGTTGTGCAAATAATAGCAAGAATAAGACCATCTATATGGTTTGTACACATATTCATATTCAGCAAAAGAGAGAGTCGTCAGACTCTCTCTTTTACTGTAGATGATAAGATTAAACTGCTATTTGTTTTCCGCATCCTTCTTCGCCGGAATTCGGATTTGTACTTCGGTTCCTTTTCCTACATCGCTGGAATAAGTCAATCCATAATCTGCGCCATAAAGCACTTGAAGCCGTCTGTGAGTATTATAGATCGCAATATTGGTTCCACCTGAAATACTGGTTCCCTCCCCGGAAAGAATCATGGCAGTTTATCCGGCGCGATTCCAACTCCGTCATCAGAAATCAGAAGTACAATATCCCCATCCTCCATCCATCCGGTAAGTACAATAGTTCCAGACTTGGAAGGTTTTTCCAGAATTCCGTGAAGTATGGAATTTTCTATAACAGGCTGCAGGGTCAGCTTTGGAATCTGGTATTCCATCAGTTCATCCGGAATATCGGAAATGAAGAAAATGCTGTCATGATAGCGCATATTCTGCAGGTGAACATAGATGGAAACATGTTCTTCTTCCTTGGCGATAGTACTGATTCCCTTTTTGCGACTAAGTGTCAGCTTGTAGAATCTGGAAAGACTTTGCACTGCGTTACAGACCTCAGAGGTACGTCCCTGCTGGGCCATCCAGTTGATCATATCCATGGTATTATAAAGAAAATGGGGATTGATCTGAGCCTGCAGGGAATTAAACTCGGCAATTCGCAGATCCTCAGCAGCCTGGGCCTGTTTTTCCATAAGCTGGTTCATTTTGCGTGTCATATAGTTGTATGTATCAATAAGGTCACCAATTTCATCGTGCGCACTTGGGCTGTCCATAGGGACCGGAGGACCGTGACGGACTGTTCTCATCTGACTGATAACGGAGGAAATTCGCCCTGTAATGGATTTGGACAAGGTACTTGCAAGCAAAAAGGCAAGCACCAGTACCGCAATATAAATGGATAAAAACTGCAAAACCAGGATATTACTCTGATTGATCAGGGGCTGGGAGGGAAGTACCGTCACCATAAACCAGCCTGGCTGTTTGATCCGGTAGAAACCAACGTAAACGGTTTTCCCTAGAATATCCTGCTCCACGAAACTGTTGGAGGACATGTAGGACTCATGATCTTGTCGTAATCCAGCCAGTAAATTCCGGCGAGAGAATCACTGGAAGCAGAAACCAGGTTGTTACGCTCATTCATAATATAAGATACACTGCCGTCCAGAGTAAGATTCTCAGACAGAATCTGCTGAAAGTCATGACCGGAATAATAGACCGCCATATAAGCATCATAAGTTCTGTTGTTATAGATCACAGAAGCATGGGTGATATATGCCTGATCTCCATATGCCTTTTGTTCCTTTGTACCAAGATAGAAGGAGGGACAAAAAAGCTGGGAAACGCGGCTTCCGCGGAAAATACCATACCAGTAGGTTCCACGGATCTGATCGAGAGATAGAAAAGTATCTTTCAGGTCTTCTTTATTTAAAAGTGCATTTATGTCTGAAGGAGAGTCTTTTGACACCTCCATATAAATTTTGACATTGGTAACAGGTGTACCAGTGATCAGCTGATCTACCTTTTGGGAAAAAGATGCCGCATCCGGGGAATCTGCCAGATCCGTGAAGGAGTCGGTTATGGCATTTTTAAAAAGTGTCTGGTAAAAATCAAGGGAAGAAATTTCTTCACTTACATCCAGGACTTTCTGAATGGATTCTTCTATCAACGGCGCGTTTCTGCAGACCGGTCCTGTTCCTGGCGGATCGTATAGGAAACTACCATGTCGTAGGCTCTTCCATAAAAAAAGAAGATAATGGCAATCGCAGGAATTGACACGATCAAAAGAAGTACCAGGGTAAACCTGGACTGCAGGTTCAAATCCTGGTACCATTGCTTAAACTTATGCAAATTATTTCACACTCCTCAAAAATATATAGGTGTTTTGAAATATATAAAATTTTTTATGTGTTGCAGAAAACTAACTCATTTTCTCTCGATATTCAGAAGGAGAAAAACCTGTATACTTCTTAAAACTTTTACCGAAATAATTCCCGTCACTGTATCCCACCCGCGAGGAAATATCTGTAATTTTATACCTGGGGTCAGACAGCAGCTGCTTGGCCTTTTCCATTCTGTATTCTGTGAGGTACTGATTTAAAGTCTGACCGGTCTCATTTTTGAAGAAGGTACACACATACGAGGTTGATAAAAATACATGATCACTGATATCTTTCACAGATAAGGTCTCGTTCATATATTTCTGTCCAATGTAATCCTTGATCAGAAAAATAGTAGAATTTTCTTCTTCTGTGCTGGCTGCTGTCTGGAAAAAAATTTCTGTCTTTTTACCAGCTTCTGGTGCATCTCATTATAGGAAAAAATCTTCTCCAATGTGTCTATTAAATTTTCCTGGGTATCGGATAAGGTTAGCTTCAGCTGACGTGCAGCATTATCCAAAGCACGGAATAATTTGTAATAGAGATCTTTGGCCTGGTTAGGCAGAACATTCTGATTTTGGTTATAATACAGGAACAGATTGTCAAGGAAAGCTTTTGCTTTTTCCTTATTTTTTTCAGTGAGAAGAGTGAGAAATTCATTCTCCGGACTGGCAGAAAGCGCTGCTGCTGTTTCAGAAACAGGTGCCTGATAAAAAGGAGACAGAAAGGTACCTGTGGGGAAAAAGAAGCTGCTCTGCAGGGAAATAACAGCAGAAGTATAGGACTGATAAGCTTTGGAAATGCCTGTAACAGTATCTCCGGCTGCGATGCAGAATCTGGTGCAGCGGGAATACAGACTACAGAAAAATTCTTCAATGCTTTTTCGAACGGCTGCTCCAGGAGAGGAACCAAACAAAAAGTAAACCATATACTGTACACGCTTTTCTGCAAAAATACAATCTATATGGAAGGTTTTTAAAAATTCCCGGACTGACAGAAACATAGCGTTTGCTTCTGAAAGAGGAAACTCCTCCTCGGTATCAGTCTTAAGCACAATTGCAGTAAAGGGAGTGGTATTGCTGACAAACAGAGACAGCTCATCTATGAGCTGGTCAATACTTTCCTTTGCATGGGCGAAAGGCTGGGTGAGAAGAAGGGCCAGGCGGGAAGCGCTTTCCATGGAATGGATGGACGCATTTTGCCGGGTACGTTTTTTCTCCAGGCAAAGATCACGGGCTTCCACAATGGCATCCCGGATTTCCGCAGGGTTCAGAGGCTTTTCTATATAATTAACGGCTTTTAGCTTGATGGCAGCCTTTAGATATTCTTTATCCGAATATCCGCTCATAAAAACAGGAACAATATCAGGAAGAATTTCTTCCAGCCGCTCCAGCATTGCGATTCCATCCAGACGGGGCATACGTACATCGCATAGCACTATGTCCGGTCTGTGTACTCTGGCCACTTCAATTCCGTTTATTCCATCGTCCGCCTGAAGCACCTCCCGGATTCCGATGGATTGCCAGTCAATGGAAGAAATTACACCGGTGCGGGTAAGCTCTTCGTCGTCTACGATCAGTAATTTCATAATGAATCTCCATTATATTAATAAAAATGCCACACCCATCATACCACAATTATATCCAAAATACGATACCAAAAGCACGCAGCTTTGTGAAAAATTTAAAACCGGGTGGAAAATTTTACCCATTAAGTGGAAAATATTTTACCCTGTTTCAAAATATTTTCCCATTTTCAAACAAAGTGCACAGGTGGTAGAATAATAACAGATCAAGAAAGGGAGGAGAAAAAGCCGTGTCTGAATATGTTCTTGAATTAAAAGGCATTACGAAAATTTTCCCCGGCGTTAAAGCACTGAACAATGTACAGTTCCAGTTAAAACCTGGCGAAGTTCACGCACTGATGGGCGAAAACGGTGCAGGTAAATCTACCTTCATTAAAGTAATTACCGGTGTACATAAAGCAGAAGAAGGCGAAATGTACCTGTTTGGAGAAAAAGTGGATTTCAAAGGTCCGAAGGATGCACAGGAAGCAGGAATTGCAGCTGTTTACCAGCACCCCACATCCTATCCACATTTAACAGTGGCTGAAAATATTTTTATGGGACATGAGATCAAGAAGAATCACATGATCCAGTGGAAGGCCATGAACGAGGAGGCAAACAAGCTTCTGAAGCAGCTGAATGCAGATTTCGATTCCACAGCAGAAATGGGAACCTTAAGTGTTGCCCAGCAGCAGATGGTTGAGATCGCAAAGGCATTGTCCACAAATGCAAAGATTGTTATCCTGGATGAGCCTACCGCTTCTCTTACAAAGAGAGAATCCGAGGAGCTTTACAGAATCGTAGATCAGTTGAAAGAAAAAGGCGTTTCCATTATCTTCATTTCCCATCGTTTTGAGGATATGTACCGCCTGGCAAGCAGAGTTACTGTTTTCCGTGACTCTCAGTATATTGGTACCTATGATGTAGACGGAATCACCAATGCAGACCTGATTAAAGCCATGGTTGGCCGTGAGATCAAGGATCTGTTCCCGAAACCGGAGGTTAAGATTGGTGATGAGATGCTTCGTATCGAGCACTTATCCCGTACCGGATATTTCAAAGATGTTTCCTTCAATGTACGCGCTGGCGAGATCGTAGGTCTTACAGGTCTGGTTGGTGCAGGACGTACAGAAGTTGTAGAGAGCGTCTGTGGAATCACAAATCCAGATGAAGGTAAGGTTTATCTGGAGGGAAAAGAAGTACATATCAAACAGCCATCTGACGCAATGAAAGAAGGAATTATCCTTCTTCCGGAGGATCGTCAGAAGGAAGGTCTGATCATGAGCTGGGGACTTGGAAGAAACGTAACACTTCCGACTATCAGCAAATATGCGAAGAACGGCTTCAATGACGAGAAGACAGAAAGAGATCTTTCCAAGAGACTTCTGGAAGAGGTTGATACAAAGGCTGTTGATATTTTCCAGCCTGCAAGCTCTCTGTCCGGTGGTAACCAGCAGAAGGTTGTAGTTGCCAAGCTCTTAGCCAGGAGATGAAGGTTGTTATCATGGATGAGCCGACGAAAGGTGTTGACGTTGGTGCCAAGGCTGAGATTTATGCGATTATGGGTGATCTTGCAAAGAAAGGTTATGCAATTATCCTGATTTCCTCAGAAATGCCGGAAATCCTTGGAATGTCTGACAGAATCGTTGTAATGTGCAACGGACGTAAGACAGGAGAGCTTGGAAGAGGAGAGGCAACCCAGGAGATGATCCTTGAGCTGGCTATGGAGAAAGGTACAACAGGAAAGGGGGCAGCTAAATAATGGAAAAGAAATCTTTCATGAAAAAGCTGACAGGTTCCCGTGAAGCACTGCTTGCAGTGATCCTGGTTCTGCTTTTCGTAGTAATCACAATCATCAGCCCGTCATTCCTTACATTCAAGTCTCTGACGGATATGCTGAAAAACAATGCGGTAACAATGGTAATGTCACTTGGTATGCTGTGTGTTATGCTGGTAGGCGGAATTGATATTTCCATCATGTCTACTCTGGCACTGACTGGTATGTCAATCGGTATGCTTCTGAAATACGAGCACATTTCCAGTACTTTCCTGGCATTTGTGATCGCACTGGCAATCGGAATCGCATGTGGTTTCCTGGTAGGTCTTGTGATCTCCAGAGCAGATGTTCCTCCGATCATCGCAACAATGGGCTTCATGTACATTTACCGTGCTATGGGATATCTGGTTTCCCACAATGGTGAGTGGGCAAGTGCAGCAGCCCTTGGTGAATTTAAAAATTTTGCAACAACAAAATTCCTGGGAATGAGCCTTGTAATCTGGGTGATCATCCTTTGCTATGTGATCTTCTTCGTATTCATGAAATGGACTACCATCGGAAGAAGAATCTATGCAGTAGGAAGTAACCCGAGCGCAGCTGAAGTTTCCGGTATTAATGTAAAGAATATTAAGCTTCTTGTTTACACTATCATGGGTCTTCTTGCCGGTCTTGGCGGAGCTCTTCAGGTTTCCATTTACGCTTCTGCAATGCCTGATATGCAGCAGGGCGGTGAGATGGATGTTATCGCAGCCTGCGTTATCGGTGGTGTAAGCATGAGTGGTGGACGTGGTACAGTACTTGGTGCTCTTCTTGGATCCCTGATCCTTGCAACTATTGCAAAGGCACTTCCGCTGATTCCATTCTTCGATCAGCTGTGGCTGAATACCATCAAGGGTGTTATCATTCTTGTAGTCGTTGTTGTAAACATTGTTTTACAGCGTACAGCTGACAAAAATGCATTAAAGGGAAGGGAGATGTAATCATGGCTGGAAAATCTGGAAGAAGTATTAACAACGTGCCGAAAAGCCCTGTGAAACAGATGATCTTCAGCTGGGAAGGCATTCTGGTACTCCTGTTTATTGCAGTAAATATTTTCTGTGCAAACTTTTCTGAGTTCTATAATCTGAAGAGTCTGCTCCGTCAGATGCCTGTTTACCTGGCAGAAATCTTCTTGATGCTGCCGATGGCATACATTCTGGTACTTGGCGAGATCGATATTTCCGTTGGATCTATCGTGTGTCTCTCCGCAACAATGGCTTGTATCGTGGCAAACACAGGAGCCCCGTTTATCGTGGTAATCCTTGCCACACTTCTGGTTGGATCCCTTTGCGGCGCTGTAAACGCATTTGTTCTTACCAGATTTGAAGAACTACCTCCAATGATCGTAACACTTGCAACCCAGATTATTTTCAGAGGTATTGCAGAAATCGTTCTTGGAAGCGGCGGAAGTATTTCCGTAACAAACACAGAAGGCTTTGCAGCACTTGGCGGAAAAGTAGGACGTGTTCCTTACATTCTTTTCTTGGTTCTGATCCTTGGAATCATCGCAGCTGTTATCCTTGGAAAATGTACCTTCGGACGCAGAGTATATGCAATCGGTACCAACCGTCTTGCAGCTTATTACTCCGGAATCCATGTACAGAAGATCCGTTTCGTGATCTACACCCTGATGGGAACCATCTCCGGACTGTGTGCACTGTTTCTGATGTCTTCCTCATTCGGTGCAAATACCACAACCGGTAACGGATTTGAGATGGATGCCATCGCAATGGCAGTATTCGGAGGAATCTCCTCCACAGGTGGTAAAGGTAATATCGCCGGCGGTCTGATTTCCGCATTTATCATTGTCTGCCTTCGTGTTGGTCTTGGACAGAGAAACATTCATCCGCAGGTTATCTTGCTGATCATCGGTGTGCTTCTGATCGGTGCAGTTGCACTTCCAAACATTATTAAAGAAGTTCAGAAAAAAGCAAAAACAGCGAAATAAAAAATCCTTAACTAACTCATATGTAACCTTATAAAGCTTGTAAACTGCCTTGCAGAAGGCAGGGCAGTTACAAATACAAAAACTATATTATTCCATGGGAGGAAAAAAACATGAACAAAAAAATCGTAAGCGCACTTCTTTGTGGTGCAATGATCCTTGGATCCGCAGTTCCGGCTATGGCAGGTTCCGCTGACGGAAAGAAAATCGCACTGGTTGGTAAATCCGCTGGTAACGCATTCTTCGAAATCGCTGCAAAATCTTTCGTAGAGACAGCTGAAGCAGAGGTGCTACTGTTGATACTGTTTACCCAGAGGCAGCTACAGCAGATGCTCAGATCAAAGTTCTTGACAACCTGATCTCTCAGGACTACGATGCAATCTGCATCTCTGCAAACGATGTTAACGCACTTCAGGCAAAATTACAGGAAGCTATGGATGAAGGAATCAAGATCTCCTGCTTCGACTCTGCTACAAACCCAGACAGCCGTCAGATCTTCATCAACCAGGCTGGTACTGTTGCTGTAGGACAGGCTCTTCTTGATGCTTGCCTTGATATCTCCGGTGGAGAGGGACAGTTCGCAATTCTTTCCGCTACTTCTCAGGCTGCAAACCAGAACGCATGGATCGACGCTATGAAGAAGATTATGGAAGAGGATGACAAATATTCCAAGCTTGAGCTTGTAGAAGTTGCATATGGCGATGACGAGCCACAGAAATCCACAGACCAGACAGCAGCTCTTCTTGAAAAATACCCAGATCTGAAAGTTATCTGCGCACCTACAACAGTTGGTATCGCTGCAGCTGCTAAATACCTTCAGGACAATGGATCTGCTTGCAAACTGACAGGTCTTGGACTTCCATCTGAGATGCTTGAGTACACAGGTGCTGATGATGAGCATTCCTGCCCATACTTCTATCTGTGGGATATGCAGGGCCTTGGAAAACTTTCCGCTCTGACAACAATCGCTCTGATCAATGATGAAATCACAGGTGCTGTTGATGAAACCTTCACAGCTGGTGACCTTGGCGACTACACAATCACAGCAGCTGATGACGGTGGTACAGAAGTAGTTCTTGGTGCTCCACTTGAGTTCAACCCAGACAACATCGAAGAGATGGCTAAACTGTACTAATCAGACCGTTTAAGATTAGATGTTAATAAAGAAAAGGCCCTGCCGAGTGCAGGGCCTTTTCGCGTCCTGGATTTTCAGATACGCTCTAAAGTGTGTCTGAAAAATTATTCCCGCAATCTGCACGCACACTTTGCGGTACATTTTGCCCGAATTCGGTTGCCGTAGCCCGCTGCGGCGCCTTCATCCAGACAAGGAAGCAGATCTTGATTTGGCTTATTTGTGTGAATACATCTCCGTATGTTCTTTCATAAGCTCATCATGCAGCTTCAAAGAATCCCAGTGAACCGTAACCGGTGTAAGCATAGCTTTTAAGTTCACTGGCAGCAGGCCATTTTCCTTAAAGAAAGCCAGAAATTCATCCAGCTGCTCACTGGAAAAATCCTTCAGCACCATCATTTCTTCCTGAAAATTTTTTCCAAGATTAAATACCGGATTCTTAGAAAACCCAGGAATCTCGAAGAGAAATCCGAGACTTTCCAGGTACTCTGGTTGCTGTACCATGCGGACAGAGATTCTGTGTCGGTTCAAATATCTACGGATCTGGTGAAGACGATCCTCATCTTTAAAATTATATAATAAAATCTGGGTTTGTGACATAAGTATCCTCCTTTTTGCGTTTATCTAAAAAGAGAATAACAGAAAAATTTCCTTTTTACAAGGAAAGTGTGGTATGATAAAAAAAACTATATTTTTAATTTTGTTATAGGAGACTACATGGCGAAAAAACGAAAAATGAAAATGGAATTCCGCTATTACCAGATGCAGGATGGAATCCCCATTCTGGCACTTCTTGGTGAAAAGTGGGTGCAGAATTATGGAAGGGATGTGGATTACCTTCACTTTCATAACTATCTGGAGATCGGTTTCTGCTACAGTGGCGAAGGAGAGCTGGTGTTAGGAGAAGAGCCTGTACGCTTTGCAGGGCGGGAATTTACCATTATTCCACCGAACTTTCCCCATACGACCACCAGCGATGTGGGAAATATCAGCAAATGGGAATATTTGTTTATTGATGCGGAAGGTTTTTTGCAGGTGGCTGCAGGAACGCCCCTCAGGGCAGAAAAAATGATCCAGCGTATTTATTCAAAAGCACTTTGCCTGAAAGAATCAGAATATAAAAGCCTTTCCAACAAAATAATCAAGATACTGGAAATTATGCGCGCCAGTGATGAGTTTTATCTGGAAGAGGCCAAAGGAGTATTATTGGCATTACTTGCGGAAGTGGCAAGAATGAACCGTTCCTCTGAGGAAGAAAATATTGAGGAAAAAGGAAAAATCACCAATATGATTTCCAGGTCTATTGACTATATTTCCCAATGTTATATGGAGGATATCCGAATTGGTGATCTGGCAAAAGCCTGTCATATCAGTGAGACTCATTTTCGCAGGGTGTTTACCTCCTATATGCATATGAGTCCTCTGGAATATATTAACAAGGTAAGAATTCAGACAGCCTGTGAGATTCTGAAAAAGACGGATGAGTCTATCGCAGATATTGCCTACAAATGTGGCTTTACAACAAATTCCACATTTAACCGGAACTTCCGCCAGCTGATGGGAATGTCGCCGGCAGAGTGGCGGAAACGCCCGGAAAATTACGAGCAGCAGCTCTTGAAATTTGATATTCATTCAGAGGAGGGATGGTAGAATGTACGATTACAAAATAGTAGAACAGGTGACCAGAAAGAAAAAGAGGCTTTCCGGAGTATTAAAAAAGACCATGGTATTTTTTGCCGTAGTGTTTGTTGTTATGGGAATTACCATATCTCAGGCCTTTATGCTGGCTGGTTTTTGCCTGGCAGGTCTTTATTTTATTTACGGGACCTTTTGCCAGCGGGATTATGAATACATAATGGAAAATGAACAGCTTACCATAGATGTGATTTATGGAAACAAGTACCGTAAGACAGCCCATGAGCTGGATCTCCGGCAGCTGGAGGTGGTAGCCCCTCACTGGCATAGCTCAGTGGCAAAGTACAAAAAGAACGGTGGAACAGAGCACTTAAAGAAGTATGATTATACTTCCTATGAAGAAGATACTCCCTATTACACAATGATCATTAAGGAAGACGGACGTAAGATCAAATTACTTCTGGATCTTACAGAAGAGATGCTCCATACCCTGAAAACCAGGTATCCACAGAAAGTCTTTTTTGCATAGAAACAAAAGAAAAGAATGTGAATAGTTCACAAAATATACATATAAAGTTTGTGAAAAAGTACAGAAAAACAAATGAAATATGTGTGCTTTAGTGAAAAAAAACCATATACTTCGTAAGCATGACGAAAAAATTGAAAAAATGAACGAAACATGAAAAAGAAAAAAACAAGCATAATGGTCGAAAATGCACATTATATGGGCGGTATTGCATACATCACCCTATATGCGGATGGTATAATACATTCATAAGAAATACAGAGAAACAATTTTAAGGGAGGATATTTCTATGAAGAAAAAAGTACTTACCGTATTACTTACAGGTGCAATGGTAGCTTCCATGGCAGCAGGAGCAACAGTTGTATCTGCAGAGGACAACGACAACACATTAACCGTATGGGCATGGGACCAGAACTTCAATATCAAGTCCATGCAGATCGCAGCTGATCAGTATGCAGCTGATCATGAAGCTTTTCAGTAGATATCATCGAGACATCTTCTGATGACTGCCAGACCAAGCTTACTACAGCAGCTAACGCTGGTGACTACAGCACACTTCCGGATATCGTTCTCATGCAGGATAACAGCTATCAGAAATTCCTGAAAGCTTATCCGGATGCTTTCACAGACTTGAAAGATATGAATGTTAACTGGGATGATTTCGGAGCTCTGAAACAGTCCTATTCTATGGTAGATGATACACATTACGGTGTTCCGTTTGATAACGGTGCTGTTATCGCCTGCTACCGTACCGATATCCTTGAAGAAGCAGGATATACACTGGATGACCTTACAGATATCACATGGTCCAAATTCGAAGAGATTGGTAAAGATATTCACGAGAAGACCGGCAAATACCTTCTTACAAGCGAAGCAACAGGCGGCGATACCCTTATGATGATGATCCAGTCCTGTGGTGCGAACTTCGTTAACGAAGACGGCGAAGCTTATATCGTTGGCAATGAGACAGCTGAGAAATGTATCGACCTTTACACAGAGCTGGTTCAGAACGACGTTGTGAAACTTGTAAACAACTGGGATGAGTACATTGCAACCATCACAAGCGGTGAGGCTGCTGGTATTGTAAATGGTAACTGGATCACAGCTACTCTGATGTCCACAGAAGATCAGAAAGGCTTATGGGGAATCACCACAATGCCTAAGGTTGACGGTGTTGACACAGCTACAAACTATGCAAACAACGGTGGATCTTCCTGGTATATTACCTCTAACTGCAAGAATGTAGAGCTTGCTGAGGACTTCCTTGCAAGCACATTTGGCTCCAGCACAGACTTCTATGATGCAATCCTTTCTGAGACAGGTGCTATTTCCTGCTATCTGCCAGCTGGTGAGTCTGATGTTTACAACGAGCCAAACGAGTTCTTTGGCGGACAGCCGATTTTCTCAACAATCGTAGAGTACTCTTCTCATATTCCGGAGTTCACAAAGACTCCATATCACTATGAGGCAAGAGAGTGCGTAACACAGCTGTTGTTAATATCGTAAACGGAACAGCTAAGGAAGACGCTCTTCAGGAAGCACAGGATACACTGGCATTCAAGATGACTGAGTAATCCTTTCCGGGACAAGTAATTGAAATTAAATAGGGATTAATTATTAGGAGGCGGGGGACTGCTAAGTAGTCCTCCGTTTTCTGTTCAAAGAAAATGCCTGTTACTCCATACAGGCGCCTATCTAACAGTTGTACGGCTGAGCAAAAGGAAGTCACATAAAAACATTTTGCTCACTGGTACAGCTGTTAGATGGAAAAGTTGCAGTATATATAGGGTTGAAAGGAGGAGTTCCTGTGAATTCCAAGAAAAAAGGTATGACACTGGCTGCGAAGCAGAAAGCTGCCGGATGGATATTCCTGGCACCAGCTTCTATCATGATCGCCATCATGAGCTTTTATCCAATGATCCGGGCATTTATCATTTCCCTGCAGACAGGTGCCGGCGCAAATATGCGTTTTGCAGATCCAATCTTCAGTAACTACAAACGTATCCTTGCAGATAAAGTGTTCCAGCAGTCCATTGGCAACACATTCCTGTATCTGATCATTCAGGTTCCGATCATGCTGATTCTTGCAATTTTGCTTGCACAGCTTCTGAACAACAAAGACCTGAAGTTCAAAGGTTTTTTCCGTACATGTGTATTTCTTCCATGTGCAACTTCCCTGGTTTCCTATTCTCTGATCTTCCGTTCCATGTTTGCAACAGACGGTCTGATCAACAGTGTTCTGATGAAAATGGGAATTCTCTCCACAGGATATAATTTCCTTGGAAATTCCACCAGCGCAAAGATTGTTATTATCATCGCCCTGATCTGGAGATGGACCGGATACAACATGGTATTCTATCTGGCAGGACTTCAGAATATTGAATATTCTGTTTATGAGGCAGCGAAAATCGATGGTGCAAACGGATGGAAAACCTTCTGGAAGATCACAGTACCGCTTCTGAAGCCGACTATTATCATGACTTTCATCATGTCCATCAACGGTACCTTACAGCTGTTTGATGAGTCCATGAACCTGACAAAGGGTGGTCCTGCAAACTCAACCATCACAATGTCACATTATGTTTACAATACCTGTTTTGTCAACGTGCCGAACTTCGGATATGCAGCAGCAATGTCCTTTATTATCTTTATTATGGTAGCAGTTCTGGCATTTATCAACTTGAAAGTAGGTGATACTCGTGACTAAGAAAAACAAATCCGCAATCCAGAGAAGATTGATTCCTACATACATTTTTCTGATCATTGTATCATTTTTCTCCGTTTTCCCGCTGTACTGGATGATTTCAGCAGCTACGAATACTTCCACGGATGTATCACGCGGACGTATTATTCCGGGAAGCTATTTCATGGAGAACTTTAAGAACCTGACATCCCAGCAGCCACTTTGGAGAGCACTTGGAAACTCCTTCTTCTATGCAATCCTGACTACAGTGATCTGCCTTCTGATCTGTTCCATCGCCGGATACGGATTCGAAGTATATCATGACAAAGGAAAAGACAAATTGTTTTCCATTCTCCTTCTTGCCATGATGGTTCCTCAGGTTGCTACTATGGTTCCGTTGTTTAAGATGTTCTCAAAAGCGAAGCTTCTGAATACATCCATCGGATTTATCCTTCCGATCATTTCCACGCCATTTATGATCATGATGTTCCGACAGAATGCAAGAGCTTTTCCAGTAGATATTATTGAAGCAGCACGAATTGACGGCTTAAGCGAAGTGAGAATCTTTTTCCAGATGTTTATTCCAACCATGAAATCCACCTACGCGGCAGCCGCTGTTATTACCTTTATGAATGCCTGGAATGCATACCTGTGGCCGAAGGTAATTATGACAGATAACAAAGCCATCACAATGCCAATGCTGATCGCCAACCTGATCACAGGCTATGTAACTGATTACGGTATGCTGATGTGCGGCGTATTATTCTGTTCCATTCCGACCATGGTTGTATTCTTCGTTCTGCAGAAGCAGTTTGCAGAAGGTATCACCGGTGCGGTGAAATAAGTTTGAAAATCTAAGGGTGCTGCGATTTATTTGCGGCGCCCTTTTTTCTGAACACGGATACGCAATCTATGGACGATTTTTATATATTGTTCTGTAAAAATTCCATGGAAATAGAAAGTTTATATTACTATAATAAAACCAGTACAGGGCATCTGGAAAATATTGCCCGCAACGTTTAGAGAGAGGGTTACTGTTGTTACTAGTGAACAGTATCGAGAAAGGACTACATATGAAGGAATTTGATTATTCATTAGTTAAGAATCCCGAATATTTTAAAGACGGAAGAATGGAGCTCACTCCGATCATATCACTTATGCAAACGTGGAAGAGGCTTCCGCAGGTGAGACTTCTTACCGCCACAGCTTAAATGGAATCTGGAAATTCCATTATGCCCGCAATTACGGAAATACCATAAAAGGCTTCGAGAGAGAAGATTATTCCTGCAAAGACTGGGATGACATCCGTGTGCCGGCCCATATCCAGATGGAGGGCTACGATGCACCTCAGTATGCCAATGTGCAGTATCCATGGGAAGGACACGAGGATATTCACCCAGGGGAGATTCCGGAGCATTTCAATCCTGTGGCAAGCTATGTGAAATATTTCACAGTGCCGGAACAGATGAAAGGAAAACGTCTTTTTATTTCCTTCCAGGGTGCAGAAAGTGGAATCGCTCTCTGGCTGAATGGCCAGTTTGTAGGATATAGTGAAGATTCTTTTACCCCGTCAGAATTTGAACTCACCGATTATGTGAAAGAAGGGGAAAATAAGCTGGCAGCTCAGGTGTTCAAGTGGACAGCCAGCAGCTGGTGCGAGGATCAGGATTTCTATCGTTTCTCCGGAATTTACCGGGAGGTTTATCTTTATACAGTACCGGATGTGCATGTGTATGATCTCCAGATCCGCGCAATCCCGGATGAGAGCCTTAACAAAGCCCGGTTTGAAGTCAAGACCAGCACCTGGGGAAAGGGAAATGTGCATATTGTTCTGTCCAAAAAAGGACAGACCATATTGGAGGAAAATAAGAGCTTAGGCGAAATTGCAGCAAATACAGGAAGTGACCGGAACGGAAAAGATGTAGCCGCTGAAGCTACTGGCAGAACCGTTCAGAAAGGTGTTGCTGATACTTTTAGCTGGACGGTGGAGAATCCGATTCTCTGGAGTGCAGAAGATCCCCAGCTCTACGATTTGGTCATGGAGGTTTTCGATGAGAATGGTATTCTTCAGGAAGTGATCCCTCAGAAAGTCGGTTTCCGCCGATTTGAAATGAAAGACGGAATTATGACTTTAAATGGAAAACGAATTGTATTTAAAGGTGTGAACCGTCATGAATTCAGTTCCATAACAGGAAGATGTGTATCCGAAGCAGAGCTACGCAAGGATCTGACCATCATGAAGCAGAATAACATCAATGCCATCCGCACCTGTCATTATCCGGATGCTTCTCTGATCTACCAGCTTTGTGATGAGTTTGGAATTTACATGATCGATGAGACCAACCTGGAAAGTCACGGCTCCTGGGATACAGCGGAATTTACGAAGGACTATACTTATGTGGTTCCCCATGATAAGCCGGAATGGCAGTCTATGATGTTAGACCGCGCCAATTCCATGTATCAGAGAGATAAGAACCATCCGGCAATCCTGATCTGGTCCTGTGGAAATGAGTCCTTCGGTGGTAAGGATATTTTTGAAATGTCCCAGCTCTTTAGAAATGCAGATCCTACCCGTCTGGTACATTATGAAGGTGTCTGCCATGACCGCAGATATAACGCTACCAGCGATATGGAAAGCCAGATGTATCCATCTGTGGAAGCAATTAAAGAGTTTCTTGCAAAAGATGCTTCTAAGCCCTTTATCTGTTGTGAGTATACCCATGCCATGGGAAATTCCTGCGGTGCCATGCATAAATATACAGATCTGACAGATACAGAGCCGAAATATCAGGGTGGCTTTATCTGGGATTATATCGATCAGTCTATTTACAAAAAAGACCGTTATGGAAAAGAGTTCCAGGCATATGGCGGAGATTTTGGCGAGCGTCCTACTGATTATAATTTCAGTGGAAATGGAATTGCATATGGTGGAAATCGTGATGCGTCTCCGAAGATGCAGGAAGTGAAATTTAATTATCAGAATATTACCGCACAGGTAAGTGCTGATTCCGTGAATGTGATCAACAAAAATCTGTTTGTAAATACGGACACATTTGAATGCAGAGTAACTCTTCAGAAGGATGGAAACGTAATTCGTACAGAAGTACTGGATACAGCAGTGGCTCCTTTGAGCCAGATGGAATATGCTCTTCCATTTAAGAAGGAGGAGAAAGCAGGTGAGTACACGGTAACTGTTTCTTTCCATTTAAAAGAGGATATGCCATGGGCGAAAGCAGGTCATGAGGTTGCCTTTGGACAGTATGTTTACCAGGTGGAAGCAGCTGTGAAGCCTTGCACAGAGCATCTGGAGGTAATTCACAGTACCCATAATATTGGCGTGCGCGGAGCGGAATTTGAGGTGCTTTTCTCCGTATTGAACGGTGGTCTTGCTTCCTATAAATACGCAGGAAAAGAAATGATCGAGCAATTCCGAAGCCTAATTTCTGGCGTGCACCAACAGACAATGACTGTGGAAATCTGATGGCAATGCGCTACGGACAGTGGAAGCTTGCCAGCATGTATGTAAACCATAAGGATTACCGCGGAGCGGCATATGGACCTGGAAATGCACCAAAGGTAGAGGAAAAAGAGCATTCCGTAAAGGTATCCTATACCTATTTTCTTCCCACTATTCCGGCAGCTGAGTGTACACTTGCTTATGAAGTTTTCGGAGATGGAAGAGTTCGTACCACACTTTCCTATGATCCGGTGAAGGAGCTTGGCGATATGCCGGAATTTGGTGTGATTTTCAAGTTTAATGCAGATTATGACCATGTATCCTGGTATGGACTTGGAGAAGCTGAGACCTATGCAGACCGTAAGAAAGGTGCAAAGCTTGGAATCTACGATAATATGGTAAAAGATAATGTGGCAAGATATATGGTTCCACAGGAATGCGGTGCCAAGGAAGAGGTCAGATGGGCGAAGATCACAGACCGGAAAGGCAGAGGAATGCTTTTTGAGATGGATAAAGAAAACGGCCCGATGATGTTCTCTGCCCTGCCATACACACCTCATGAGATGGAAAATGCAATGCATCCATATGAGCTGCCCCAGATTCATTATACAGTAGTGCGCGTAGCAAAAGGCCAGATGGGAATTGCCGGAGACGACAGCTGGGGAGCAAGAACCCAGGAAGAATACCTGCTGGATACAAGTAAGCCGATGGAATTTTCATTTGTATTTAAGGGAGTTTGAGAAAAAATACATTACTGTTCACTCCGTGACCAGTAACAAAAATATTCTTATCATGGCAACAAAAAGGAGATTGAGATGGCAAGAAAAATAGAATATGGCCGTATGCTGCATGGTGGTGACTACAACCCGGAGCAGTGGCTTGACCGCCCGGACATTTTGAAAAAAGACATTGAATATTTCAAAAAAGCACACATTAATACAGTATCTGTAGGAATCTTTTCCTGGGCAGTACTGGAACCGGAAGAAGGAAAGTACAATCTGGGCTGGCTGGAAGAGATTATTGACAATTTATATAAAGAGGGAATTTCCACGATCCTGGCAACACCGTCAGGCGCAAGGCCAAAGTGGATGGCCGACAAGTATCCGGAGGTCCTTCGCATGGATCCGGACCGCACCAGAAGATTTTTCGGAGGAAGACATAATCATTGCTATACATCTCCGGTATATCGTCAGAAAGTTCACGATATGGACAAGCTGCTTTCCCAGAGACTGGGCAGTCATCCTGGTGTGATTCTGTGGCACATTTCCAATGAGTTTGGCGGAGAATGCTATTGCCCTCTTTGTCAGCAGAAATTCCGGGAATGGCTGAAAGAAAAATATGGAACCATTGAGAAGCTGAATTCCAGTTGGTGCACCACATTCTGGAGCCATATTTACAATAGCTTCGATCAGATTGAAGCCCCTTCCCCAAAGGGGGAGAACGAGCTTCATGCATTGAAGCTTGACTGGAACCGGTTCGTTACAGATCGCACCATTGATTTCATCAAAGGAGAGGTTGCTGCAATCCGTGAAGGTGGTTCTGAACTGCCGGTAACAGCCAATCTGATGTATGATTACAACGGTCTTGATTACAAGAAGTTCCGCGATGTTCTGGATGTGGTATCCTGGGACAACTATCCAAGCTGGCATAAGAAAGAGGAATTTTTCACTGCCATTGATGCAGGTATGCAGCATGATCTGATGAGGAGCATTAAGAATCAGCCATTTCTTCTCATGGAGTCCTGCCCATCTGCCACAAACTGGAAGCCCATCAATAAGCTGAAAAAGCCGGGAATGATGCTGGCTGCCTCTCTTCAGGCAGTAGCTCACGGCTCCGACAGCGTTTTATACTTCCAGCTGCATCAGAGCCAGGGGGCTTCTGAAAAATTCCACGGCGCAGTGATCGACCACTATGGCGGAGAGGATACCCGCGTGTTTAAAGAAGTGACAGAGGTTGGAGAGGCTCTGGAGGCACTGAAGGAAGTCTGCGGCAGCCAGATGAAGTCTCCGGCAGCAGTCCTTTATGACAGAGAAAATAACTGGGCAATCCAGGATGCACAGGGACCGCGGAATGAGAACATGTTCTACACAGAAGCGGTACAGAAGCAGTACCGCGCCCTGCGGGAACAGGGACTGAATGTGGATGTGATCTCTATGGAGCATGAGCTTTCCAGCTATAAGATCGTGGCAGCGCCAATGGCTTATATGTTCAAAGATGGTTACGAAGAAAGATTAAGAGCATATGCAGAAAATGGCGGAACCTGGTGATCACTTACTGGACCGGCCTTGTGGATGGTACAGACAAGTGCTTCCTTGGAGGAACACCATACGGGCTTATGGAGCAGCCGGTCTTCGTACTACGGAGATCGATGCTCTTTATGACTGGGAAGAGAACCATGGAATTTCAGAACCGGGCAATCATCTGGGAATCAGCGGCACCTACACTTGCAAGAACCTTTGTGAGCTGGTAAAGGTTTCTGATGCAGAAGTGCTTATGCGCTATGGCGATGACTTCTATGCGGGAGCTCCTGTAGTGACACATAAAGCATATGGAAAAGGTCACGTATATTACGTTGGCGCAGATATGGAACAGGCTTTCTACAGTGATTTCTACGGAAAGGCAGCAAAGGAAACTGGCATTCAGGCACCGCTGGGATTCGTACCGGCAGAGGTTTCTGTCACCTTACGTGAAAATCAGGAAAATGAATATCTGTTTATCCAGAACTATGCAAGAGAAACCAAGGCAGTTCCGGTTCCAGCAGAATATGAAGTGATCTACGGCGCAGCGGATGAGATTATGCAGCCGCTGGCAACCAGGGTCCTGAAAAAGAAAAAATAGAGATTAAAAATAGCGGAAGAAGTTAGTGTGAAAAGAGGTTTTGACACTAACTTCTTTTTGTGTATATAATTAGAAAAACAGAAATCATGCAGCAGGAGGTATGTGCAGTGCAGAGAGAACTCTTGGAGCAGCTTCGTGAAATTACAGAAGAAGAGAGAAGGATCCTGAACGGAGACGCAGAAGTGGACAGGGATCTTTACACGTCTGGAAGCGATTTTACCATTGACAGCAATAAGATGCTGGAGGAAGGAAAGCTGATCGCAATCCGCACCCATACCAGGTTTGTTCATTTTCCCCTTCACCGCCATAATTATGTGGAAGTACTCTACGTATGCGAGGGAACTCTTACGAATATTATAGATGGCAAACAGGTTATTGTGCGAAAAGGGGAACTGCTTTTTCTGAATCAGTTTACCCATCATGAGATTCTTGCAGCTGGCAGGAGTGACATTGCCATAAATTTTATGGTATTGCCGGAGTTTTTTGATGTGGCATATTCAATGGCAGGAAATAATAATGTTCTGGCAGATTTTCTGGTGAATGTACTGCGCCGGGATAACCAGCAGGGGGAATATCTTCATTTTAAGGTATCTGAGGTGCTGCAGATCCAGAATCTTCTGGAAAATATTATTTATTCCCTTGTAACAGGAAGAGGCAACCAGAATAAAATCAATCAGACTACCATGGGACTTATTTTTCTTTACCTTATGGACTCTGTACAGTATGTGGAAATGCGCCTTCCAAATCAGTACGAGAACATGATATCCATGACGACTCTGGATTATATTGAGCAGAAATACCGCACGGCCACCTTGACTGAGCTATGCGATATGCTTCACCTTCCCATGCATGTATTAAGCAAAATGATAAAAAAAACAACAGGCTTTAATTTTAAGGAGCTGCTTCAGCGGAAACGTCTTAGCAAGGCTGTGGAACTGATGTGTGATACAGACCTTCCCATCAGCGATATCATTGCAGCAGTGGGATATGAGAACAACAGTTATTTTCACCGTGTATTCAAGGAAAGATATGGGGTAACGCCAAGAGCTTTCCGCGTGGCTAATAAGAAAAATGATAAAGTAAGATTATGAAGAACGCGTAAAAATATTTTTACAAAAAAATTATCATTTGTTCAAAAATATTTTTTGAATTATATATAAATGGTTGACATTTAATTAGAAAAAAATAAAATAACTGTAACGTTTAAGATTTTTCTTACATAGAGGGGAAAAGTCTCAGGCAAATAAAAATATCAAGGAGGAAGTAAAATGAAAAAAATGTGTAAAAAAGTAGTCAGCCTTCTTCTTGCAGCAGTGATGGTGCTTACAATGACCGCCTTCGCTTCTGTTGTTTATGCCGCTGACGAGGACAGCGTTGAAGCTGATCCGAACTTCAAGATGGGAGTTATTCTTGTAGGTGATGAGACAGAAGGATATTCTGCAGCTCATATCGCCGGTGTTAAGGAAGCAGCTAAAGAGCTGGGCCTTGACGACAGCCAGATCATCTGGAAATACAAAGTTCCGGAAGACTCCAGCTGCTATGATGCAGCAATCGACCTTGTTGGACAGGGATGCTCTCTGGTAATCGGTAACAGCTATGGACATCAGACCTATCTGGTACAGGCTGCTCAGGAATACCCGGATGTAACATTCGTTTCCATGACAGGTGATTTTGCAGCAATCAGCGGATGCGAGAATTTCAAGAATGCATTCACCAACATCTATGAATCCCGCTATGTATCCGGTGTTGTAGCTGGTCTGAAGCTGAAAGAGATTCTTGAGGATGGCACTCTTACCACAGAGACACAGCCAGACAGCTTTGATGCAGACGGCAATGTAAAGGTTGGTTATGTTGGAGCATTCAGCTACGCTGAGGTTGTTTCCGGTTATACCGCATTCTACCTTGGTATTAAGAGCGTTGTTCCGAACGCTGTAATGGAAGTTAAGTACACAAACTCCTGGTTTGATATTGACAAAGAGGGTGCAGCAGCTGAGGCACTTATTGCAAATGGCTGTGTGATCATCGGACAGCATGCAGACTCTACAGGTGCTCCTGCAGCTACACAGAAGCTTCACGATGATGGCAAGATCTGCTACTCTGTAGGCTACAATATTGATATGCTTGAGACTGCTCCTACAGCAGCACTTACCTCTGCTACCAATAACTGGGCAGTATACTACAAACATGCAATTGCAACCGTAATGGGCGGTGGTGACCTTGAGCAGGACTGGTCCGCAGGATATAATGACGATGCAGTAGGAATCACAGAACTTGGTGAGTCCTGTGCAGAAGGAACTGCAGACTATGTTGCTGATATCGAGAGCAAACTGAAAGACGGTTCTCTTCAGGTGTTTGATACCTCTACATTTACTGTAGGCGGCGAGGAAGTTACTTCTGCACCGGTTGACCTTTCCTTCATGGATTACACAACTGATCCTGCAACTGTTGTATATCAGGGCGAGACTGTTGAGGCTATCGAGGATGGACACTTTGCAGAGTCCACATTCAGAAGCGCTCCATACTTTACACTTCGTATTGATGGAATCACAGAGGACGCAGACGCTGTTGAATAAGCAGTAATGCGAAATCCTGCGAAGCATGATTTCTGTGCATCGCGGAGCAGGTAGCTGGGAAGAAACCTGAACAGTTATCGAATTACATGAAATCCAAAAGGGGAGCTGTAAAAAGGCTTCCCTTTTGTTTCGTAAGCGGGAAAGTTAAAATCCACGCGGATGTGGGATTTTGGCGAACGCTTCAAAGATAGGCAAAACCAGAAGAGCTTGTTTTGCCTTGATTATAAAACGGGAAGGGAGGCACAACACTTTGGAATATGCCATTCAATTAAAAAATGTTACCAAAACATTTGGAAAAGTTGTTGCCAACAAAAATGTCAACCTTGACGTAAAAAAAGGTGAGATTCTCTCCCTTCTGGGAGAAAATGGAAGTGGCAAGACCACTCTTATGAATATGATCTCCGGTATTTATTTTCCAGATTCCGGCGAGATCATGATAGACGGCAGGAAAGTGGAAATCCGCTCTCCGAAAGATGCCTACGATCTGGGAATCGGTATGATTCACCAGCATTTTAAGCTGATCGATGTATTCAGTGCTACGGAGAACATCGCCCTCGGCCTTGACAAGAAACAGAAATTTGACCTGAAAGAGGTTAAGAAAAAAGCCAAGGCTATCTGCGATAAATATCACTTTGACCTGGATTTAGACCAGAAGGTTTATGAGATGAGTGTATCTCAGAAACAGACTCTGGAAATTGTAAAAGTTCTCTACAGAGGAGCAAACATCCTGATTCTGGATGAGCCTACGGCAGTTCTGACTCCTCAGGAAACGGCAAGACTTTTTGAAGTAATCCGAAACATGAAAGCAGATAACAAATCCGTTATTATCATTACCCACAAGCTTCACGAAGTTCTGGAGATTTCTGACCGCGTGGCAATCCTTCGAAAAGGGGAGTACATAGGCACAGTAGAGACCAGTGAAGCTACAGAAAATTCCCTTACAGAGATGATGGTTGGCAAGAAGGTAGAACTGAATATTGCCCGCTCTGCGCCTGTAAATCCTGTGAAACGCCTTTCAGTTTCCCATCTGACTGTTTATAACCGTGAGGAAATCAAGGTGCTGGACGATGTAAGCTTCGATGTTTTCGGCGGAGAAATCCTTGGTATAGCGGGAATTTCAGGAAATGGACAGAAGGAGCTTCTGGAAGCCATTGCAGGACTTCAGATTACAGCCCAGGGCAGCAGCATTGAATTCTATGAAAAAGGTAAAGAAGACCAGCCCCTTCAGCTGGTTGGCAAAACACCAAAGAAAATTCGGGATGCCGGTGTGCATCTTGCATTTGTTCCAGAGGATCGTCTTGGAATGGGACTTGTTGGTTCCATGGGTATGACGGGAAATATGCTGTTAAAGAGTTATGGAAATGGTCCATCTCCGATTACCGATATGCGTGCTCCGAAGAAAATGGCAGAAAAGGTAAAAAAAGAGCTGGAGGTAGTTACCCCAAGCTTAAATACTCCTGTATCCCGCCTTTCCGGCGGTAATGTACAGAAGGTTCTGGTAGGCCGTGAAATCGCAGAGGCACCGACTGTCTGATGACTGCCTATGCAGTACGTGGTCTGGATATCAATACCTCCTATACGATCTACAATCTTCTGAATGAGGAGAAAAAAGAGGGCGTTGCAGTTGTTTATGTAGGTGAGGATCTGGATGTGCTCATTGACTTGTGCGACCGCATTCTGGTTCTCTGCGGCGGCAGGGAGAATGGTGTCCTGGATGCCAGAACAACCACAAAAGAAGAAGTTGGTCTGCTGATGACAAATCTTCGGAAGGAGGGGAAATAAATGAGTGAAATAAAAACAAAAGAACCCTTAGTCCGAATTATAAAGCGTGACAAAAGCAGCTTCGGCTACAAAGTATGGGTTCGTGCAGCTGCCATTTTACTGGCACTGGTTGTGGATGCAATTTTCATTTACAGCGTAACCGGACTGAATCCGTTATCCGTATATGTAGTTATGTTTAACGGTACCTTTATGACAAGCATCCGTTTTTCCTGGGCAATGCGAGATCTGGTAACCCTTCTCTGCATTGGTATTGCCCTTGCTCCTGCGTTTAAAATGCATTTCTGGAACATTGGTGCAGAGGGACAGGTATTGGTGGGTGGTCTTGCCACTGCCATGGTTATGGTAAAATGCGGAGCCAGCCTTCCTACACCGGTGCTTTTCCTGGTAATGTTCCTTACCAGCGTGATCGCAGGCGGTCTGTGGGGCTTTATCCCGGCTGTGTTTAAGGCATACTGGAACACAAACGAAACACTGTTTACTCTGATGATGAACTATGTGGCAACCAGCATTGTGGCATGCATGACTAATATTCTTCGTGGAAAAGCCTCCAGCCTTGGTAAACTGAACATGTCTACACAGGTTGGATGGTTTCCGCAGTTTTTAGGACAGAGATATAATATTAACATTCTGATTGTTGTGATCCTGATGTTTGTCATGTTCTTCTATTTGAAATATTCCAAACAGGGATATGAGATCACCGTTGTCGGAGAATCTGAGAACACTGCAAGATATGCTGGTATCAATGTAAAATGGGTAACCATCCGTACCATGATCATTTCCGGTGCTATCTGCGGTCTGGTTGGTTTCCTGATCGTAGCAGGAAGAGACCAGACCATTTCCACCACATCTGCAGGTGGAAACGGATTTACCGCCATTATTGTAGCATGGCTTGCAAAGTTTAATACGTTTTATATGGCTCTGATCTCCTTCCTGCTGATCTTCCTTTCCAAAGGTGCAGCAGAGATTGCTTCTGCATACAGCCTGAACGATTATGCAGCAAGTATTATTGAAGGCGTGATTCTGTTCTTTATCCTTGGAAGTGAATTCTTCATCAACTATAAAATGATTTTCCGTGGTTCCAAAAAGGAGGTGCACTAAATGAGTAATCTGATTGCGTGGATCATCAGGCAATTCCATTTGGAACAATTATCATGTTTGGTTCCATGGGCGAGATCACCACTGAGAAATCCGGAAACCTGAATCTTGGTGTTCCGGGAATTATGTATCTTGGCGGCTTTGCTGCTTCGCCAGCTCCTATTTTTACGAGAAAAATTCAGCAGATCCAAAGGGTTGGATATGTGTGATCCTGGCGCTTGTGGCAGCAATTGCAGCCTCCATGCTGGGAGGGCTGATTTTCAGCTTCCTTACCATTACCCTTCGTGCAAACCAGAATGTAACCGGTCTTGCACTTACCACATTCGGTATGGGCGTTGCTAATTTCTTTGGTGTATTTATTTTAAATGGTGCAAGCTACACTGCAGCACCGCTGGCATACGCTTCTTTTTCAAAGAAGATTCCATTCCTGTCCAGTAAGCTGGGAATTGTAAGTAAAACTGTTTTTGCCTATGGTTTTCTGGTATATGCGGCAATCATCATTGCTGTTGTGCTGCATTACGTGCTGAACAAAACAAGAGTAGGTCTGAATCTTCGGGCTGTAGGTGAAAATCCGGGAACTGCAGACGCAGCCGGAATCAATGTAACCAAATATAAATATCTGGCAACCTGTATTGGTGCCGGCCTTTCCGGAATCGGCGGATTATATTACGTTCTGGATTATAATCAGGGCATCTGGGCGACAACGGGACAGATAGAGGCTCTTGGCTGGCTGGCTGTTGCATTGGTTATATTTACCACATGGAAACCTCTGAACTGTATCTGGGGTGCGTATCTTTTTGGTATGCTCTACTGGCTGTATCAGTTCCTTCCAAGTATTCTTGGAATCAAGGTTGCAAGTTATGTCACAGACCTGATCCAGATGGTTCCTTATGTGGTTACCATTATCGTTCTGGTTGTAGTAAGCTTCCGAAAGAAAAAAGAAAATCAGCCTCCGGAAAGTCTGGGACTTTCCTACTTCCGAGAGGAAAGATAACAGGGATTGGTTTGATAGAATATTGAAATTTCAGAATCCTCTGCTTATGCTGTATGGTGCAGCATGCAGAGGATTTTTTTATTCTTCAGACGGCAATACGATTTGTGAAAAATCAGTGTCCATAGGAAATGAAAGTTTACAAAATATTTCGAAAATGTTATATTATTATTAAATGATATGAGTGTCAAAAGGTCTTTTGCCACTCATTTGATACCCCGGATTGCTCCGCAGCTACGCTGCTCCCGCAATCCTCCAAATATTCGAAATCCGCTGATTTACTGCGTAAATCGCTACTTTCTCATATTTGGCGTGTCCCAAGTTCAAACGCCTTATCGTGCAAGCACGAACGGCTTTTTGACCTTTTGACACTGGTATCATTAAATGACATGCGAAACATATAGAAGGATAGCTGGCTCTTAGCTATACAGTTATCAGAAAGGAATAAAAATATGAAAAAAAGATATGTTCTTGCTGCGCTGGCAGCTATGACAGTATTTGCAGGCTGTGGAGATAATGCTTCTCAGCAGAAAAACACGGACAATACTACCCAAGAGAGCACAACAGAGGATGATCTGACAGCTGCAGATCCGGATGAAGATGGAGAAGAACTGGATCCTGAATTTTCACAGGATGTAGAGAATAATGAAGTGATCGATGCAGATGATGCAGAGGAAGAAGCAGCTCTTGATCCCATTACTCCTTCTGAATATCTGGTTCAGAATGCTTCCGATTATGTGACTCTTGGAGATTATGATGGTGTAGAGGTTACCAGGTATACCTATGAGATCACAGACGATATGGTACAGGATGAGATCCAGGAAGAGCTGGCAGATGCCAGTGATGAGCAGTCTACCAATGCACTTTCCGAGGACGGAAATATTGTATATATGAATCTTACTGCCAATGTGGAGGGTGAGGAAGCTGCTGATCCTGACGAGACTTTTATCACTTTGGGACAGGAAGAATTTGGTGCAGAATTTGACCAGAAGCTGACAGGTGTTTCTACAGGAGACAAACTGGATTTTAGCATCACATACGGAGATGACACCTGGCAGGAAGACTGGCAGGGAAAAACCGTTGACTTTTCAGTGGAGATAACAGATGTTACAGCTTCCAATACTCCGGAATATGATGAGGATTATGTGAAGAATTATACCGGGTATGACACGAAGGAAGAATATGAGGCTTCTGTAAAAGAATATCTGGAGCAGTCCTATGAGGAACAGAGTACTTATGATGAGACAGAAGATCTGATTTCTGCCTGCCTGGCACGTACAGAGTTTACGGGAGAATATCCGGACGACCTGTTTGAGGCATGCAGGGAAGAGGCACTCTCCGGTTATTCCATGTTTGTAGAGGAAGACGGAGATGTAAATGATGTACTGGATATGTTCGGGGTTACAGAGGATGATATTGCAGAAGAAGCCAAAAATCTTGTAAACCGCCGCCTCTTCATCAGTGCATATGCCGAAGCCAATAATATTGAGGTAACAGAAGATGAATACGTGAATTATGTGAATGAGTATGCTGACTACTATGGCGAGAGTCCTGCTGATTTTGAGACTCTTTATACACGGGAAACGCTTGTAAATGCCCTTTATGAGAGCAAGGTAACAGAGCTTCTTCTGGAAAAGGCAAACGTGACAGAAACTCCATATACACCAGAAGATTATGAGGAAGAGGAATCCAAAGAAGATGACACGCTTGATGATCTGGAAATCGTAGAAGAAGGAGAAGAAGGCGTAGCTGAATAAAATCTGAAGATTTGGCAAAACACACTTTCAACGTCATAATGTTCTTTTATTAACATTTTTTATAAATTTAAGCCTTTTAATTTAGATGTGATTATGATATAGTAAATAATACGCGACAATGGACGGACAGCATTCTGAAGATAAGCTTTAGGAAGTTTGTCCGCCCATTTGTGTCTATAAAGGAGGAACGAGATGAAATTTTCAGAAATGCCTTACACTCGTGTGGATTTTCCAGCTGTAATTGCACAGGCACAGGAGATTATCCAGCGCGCATCTTCTGCGAAGAGCGGAGAAGAGCAGTTCGAGATTCATCAGGAATTTAACAAGCTGATGGATCACGTGAGAACTCTTTACACCATCGCCCATATCCGCAGGGATGGAGATGTGACAAATGAGTTTTATGACGGCGAGAAGAGCTACTATGATGAGAAGCTCCCGGAACTGAACGCAGTGACAAATGAGTATAAGAAGTACTTTTTGCCACTCCATATCGTCAGTATATGGAAGAGAAAATCGGACCGGTTGCATTTAAGTCCATGGAACTGGAGATGAAATCTTTCGATGACAGTCTGATTCCGCTGATGCAGGAGGAGAATGCCCTTGCTTCCCGTTACAGTAAGCTGATCGCTTCTGCCAAGATCATGTGGAAGGAGAAGAACTGAACCTTTCCCTTATGCGTAAGTATATGCGCTCCCAGGATCGGAATACCCGTAAGAAAGCATGGGATGCTTTTTCAGGCTTCTTTGAGGAGAACCAGGCTGAGCTTGATGAAATCTACGATCTGATGGTGAAGAACCGTACCAGACAGGCACAGATGCTGGGCTTTGAGAATTACATTGATATGGGCTACTTCCGCATGAACCGTAATTCTTATACCAAGGAAGATGTACAGAAGCTTCGCGAGCAGATTAAGACTGTATTTGTACCGTTAGCTTCCAGAATGCACAAGAACCGTCAGGCACGCCTTGGGGTAGACGCACTTCGTTATTATGATATGGGTGTTTATTTCCCACAGGGAGATCCGGCGCGATCGGTACTCCTGAGGAGATTCTTGAGAGCGGCCGCAAAATGTACACGGAGATGTCTGATGAGACAAGGGATTTCTTCAACATGATGATGGAGAATGAGCTTTTTGATGTATTCGGACGTAAGAATAAGGCTACCGGTGGTTACATGACGGAGCTTCCGGATTATGGTGTACCGTTTATTTTTGCAAACTTTAACGGAACCAGCGGTGACGTGGATGTAATCACACATGAGTGTGGACATGCATTTCAGAGCTATGTATCCTGCAAGGATCCGATCACCGATCACTCCAGATATCTGACCATGGAGACAGCAGAAATCCATTCCATGTCCATGGAATTCTTTGCGGAACCATGGATCGAGCTTTTCTTCGGGGAAAGAGGCGATGATTACCGCAAGATGCATCTTGAGGATGCCATCGACTTTATTCCTTATGGAACAATGGTGGATGAATTCCAGCACATTGTATACGGCAATCCGGAGCTTACACCTAAGGAGCGACGTGATGCATGGAACAGGCTGGAGCAGGAGTACCGCCCATATATGGATTCCACTGGCTGCAGGTTTATGGAAGAAGGCGGCTACTGGCAGAGACAGCACCACATTTTTGAGATGCCTTTCTACTATATTGATTATGTACTTGCACAGCTTTGTGCATTCCAGTTTAAGATCCGCATGGAGAAAGATCATGACGCTGCGTGGGCTGATTATATGAAGCTTTGCCGGCTTTCTGCAAGTGATTTCTATCCGTCCATGCTGAAACAGGTGGGACTTACAGTTCCATTTACAGATGGCTGCATTCAGAAGATTGTGGATGAGTTGGATAAGAAGCTGGGTTGAGTCATCAGGCAAAGACTGTGAGAAGGAAAAGCACTTTCAGGTAATAGATTGGGAACTCACAGGAAAGTTGAGGCAGAATTGTGAAAAAATATGGGAATGATTACCGCCAGAGAGGGGAAAAATTTGAATATACCGGAAAATGGTATGGCAGCAGCCTGTCAGTGAAGGAGCTGAAAAGACATGCCTTAACAATACAGTTCTTATGGCAGCCGCCTTGTGATCTATTTTGCCAGCCTGATGCTGAACAATGAAGGAAGCAGGATCTTCTGGATATTACTTCCCTATATGGTGGTAGTATTCCCTGTTTCCTATGGAATCATGGGAGGTGCTTCCTTATTTCTTTTTTGCAGACAGCAGGAGGGAAAAGCTCACTCACAGGTGGTAATCCCAGAAAAGCATATAGGGCATATGACCTGTGCACAGTATGAAAAAGGGGTGCGGCGTCCGGTAAGGTGCAGCATTGCCATCACGGTACTGGGACTTTTTACAAGCGTGGCAAACCTGATTTTTTTGTTAAAAGATTTCGAAAATCTTATTTTTACAAGGGAACTATTATTCGAGGCAGCCGCTGTGATGATTTTAGCACTGGGAAGTGTTAGTACTGCGCAAAACTGGCAGATTAAAGCGAAATTTACAAATTTTGAGTAAAAATCTTTCAGTTTTTGACAATTATGGACAAAATTCCAGACATATTTCGCCATATAGCTATTGCACATGTAATAAAACATGGTAAAATAGAGAGGTATAAGACAACAAATTTTCAGGTTGTCTGTAGTAGCTGGCCTCAGGAGTCCCCAACAGGCTCTGATGAATAGTTACAATAAAATATCTTAAAAAAGGAGGATAAGATATGAACAAGAAGAAGTTGATGGCCCTGTTATTAACAGGTGTCATGGCAGCATCAACAGTGAGCGTACCTGTTTTTGCTGAAGAAGCTGAGGGAGGTTCTTCTGATACACCACTTGTTATTGGACAGACTAACTTCTCCGAGAAATTCAGTGGATTATTCCACGAGGCAGTTCCGGATCAGCAGATTGCAGAGAACGTAGGTGAACTTCTGTTTGGAAGTGACCGTACAGGTGCTATTATTTACAATGGTATCGAGGGCGAGACACATGAGTATAACGGAACGGATTATACTTATACAGGACTTTCCGATGTAACTGTTACAGAGGGCGAGGATGAGACCGTATATAATTTCAAGCTTCGCGATGACGTAACATTTTCTGACGGTGAGCCTCTTACCGCGGATGACCTGATTTTCACATATTATGTACTTTCTGATACAGACTATGATGGAAATGCAACATTCTACTCCACCAATATCAAAGGTATGAAAAACTACCGTCTGAATTCCACAGCAGCAGATTCCATCACAGATGAGGATGTTGCAAATACACTTGCAGACATGCCGGATGAAGTTGCTGCAAGAGTGAAAGATGAGCTGATTGTTCCGCTTCTTACATCTGAGTATGAGTGGGCGCAGACTGCATGGGAAGATTATGCAGATGCTTATGGTGTTACAAACGGAGATGAGTTCTTTGGAATGCTTTACGCAGTAGATGAGAACTATTCTGTAGATGGCAAAGATCAGGATACGATCATTAATGAGATCGCAGACCAGTATGGCAAGGACTATCTTGCACTTGCAGCTGCCTATGGCGACGAAGCATACTTCGATGAAGATGCAGCAACAATCGCTTCCGAATACCTGGTAGAGCAGAAAACTGCAGCAGGTGAAGGTGAAGAGGTTGCGAACATCGAGGGAATCAAGAAGCTTGGTGATTACGAAGTTGAGGTTACCACAGATGGTTTCGAGGCAACTACAATCTATCAGCTTGGTGTAATCGTTGAGCCAATGCATTATTATGGAGATGCTTCTCTCTATGACTATGATAACAACCAGTTCGGTTTCACAAGAGGAGATCTCTCCGCTGTACGTGATAAATCCAACCAGCCACTTGGCGCAGGTCCGTACAAATTTGTGAAATATGAGAACAAGACTGTATACATGGAAGCAAACGAGAACTACTACAAGGGTGCTCCTAAGACCAAGTACCTTCAGTGGAGAGAGACTTCTGACGCAGATAAGATTGCCGGTGTTGAGCAGGGTACAATCGACCTTTCCGATCCATCCGGAAGCAAATCTGCATTTGACCAGATCAAGAGCATTAACGGAAACGACGAGCTCAATGGTGATAAGATCATCGTGAACGCAACAGACAACCTTGGATACGGATATATCGGTCTTAACGCAAACACAATCAATGTTGCGGAGAGCCAGGATCTGACGCTTCCAAGAACTTAAGAAAAGCTCTTACAACTGTATTTGCTGTATACCGTGATGTAGCAATTGATTCCTATTATGGAGATGCTGCTTCCGTAATCAACTACCCGATCTCCAATACATCCTGGGCAGCTCCTCAGAAATCTGATGCAGATTATCAGGTAGCTTACTCTGTGGATGTTGATGGAAATCCGCTTTACACAGATGATATGACGGATGATGAGAAGTTTGCAGCAGCAACACAGGCAGCTCTGGGCTTCTTCGAAGCAGCCGGATACACTGTAGAGAATGGCAAAGTAACAGCAGCTCCGGAAGGTGCTAAGATGACTTATGAGATCATCATCGGCGCTGACGGAAGTGGAGATCACCCAAGCTTTGCAATCCTTACAGATGCTAAGGCAGCTCTTGAGTCCATCGGATTTACACTTGAGATCAATGATGTTACAGATTCCAACATTATGTGGGATGCTTTAAATGCAGGTACCGCAGAAATGTGGGCAGCTGCATGGCAGGCAACAGTGGATCCTGATATGTATCAGGTTTACCACAGCGCAAGTGTAAAGAGCAATTACTACCACATCAATGATGAAACACTGGATCAGGACATTATTGATGCCCGTTCTACAGCTGATCAGGAATACAGAAAATCTGTTTACAAACAGTGTCTGGATATTATTCTTGACTGGGCAGTAGAGATTCCGATCTATCAGAGACAGAACTGCGTTATTTACAGCCCTGAGCGTATCAATGCAGATACCTTTACAAAAGATGTTACCACATTCTATCCGTGGTATGGAGATATCATTAATATCGAAATGAACTAAAGGTATAAAAGAAGAATGACTTGTTAGCGCAGTGGGTCCACCATAACCAGTGGACCACTGCCTTACTGGCAGTATGCCTTGGGCTAGAGCGTGTCTGAAAAAGCATTCCCGCAATCTGCACGCCCCATTTTGTCGTATATTTTGCCCGAATTCGGTTGCCGTAGCCGCTACGCGCCCTCATCCGGACAAAATCTCCCACAAATTGTGACGCACATCTTGCAGAAGGCTTTTTCCAGACATGCTTTGGAACCCGGCCCGGTAAAACGGACAGAACCGGCAGGACACACTGCCAGTAAGAACAAGGTAAGTCAGTCTTCCCGCCCGATACTGAAAGGATAATTTATATAATGAAAAAATTTATTGTACGTCGTGTACTTCTTGGAGCGATGATCCTGTTCTTCGTTTCCATGATCATTTATTCAATTGAGAGAGCTCTTCCGACTTCTTATGTAGAGGGAAGAGCCCGTGACATGTCAATGAAACAGGGTGCAAAGCCTTATGATGAACTGGTTGCTGAGTTAAATGCCTCTTATGGACTGGATAAGCCGGTTCTGGAGGGCTATTTTATCTGGCTTGGAAAAGCTGTTCATGGTGAATTTGGAGAATCCTGGATTTTCCATCAGCCGGTAACCCAGAAATTTGCCAGCGTTATCTGGTATTCGTTTGCACTGGCACTGGCCGCCTTCCTGTTGGAAATTATAATTGCCATACCTTTGGGTATTATATCGGCAACGAAGCAGTACAGCAGGATTGATTATGCAGTCACCGTTTTTGCATTGATCGGTATTTCGCTGCCGTCCTTTTTCTTTGCTACCATTCTGAAATGGATTTTCTCTATTAATCTGAAATGGGTTGACCTGTATGGTATCGTAAGCCGTATGCATGAGTCCTACGGAAGTGTAGGCAAGGTGCTGGATATGGCACAGCATATGATCCTTCCGGTTATTACCCTGACCATTGTAAGTGTTGGTTCTCTTATGCGTTATACCAGAACCAATATGCTGGAGGTTCTGAATGCAGATTATATCCGTACTGCCAGAGCGAAAGGTGTTCCGGAGAACAAGGTGGTTTCTCATCATGCATTCCGCAATACTCTGATTCCGATCATCACCATCCTTGGAAGTACACTTCCGAACCTGTTCGGTGGAGCGATGATCACAGAGACTTTGTTCCAGATTCCGGGAATTGGATATACCTCCTACCAGGCTTTAACCCAGGGAGATATTCCATTTACCATGTTCTATATGGTATTTCTGGCATTTCTGACATTAACCGGCAATCTGATCGCAGATATCCTGTATGCTGTGGCAGATCCAAGGGTACGAGTAAATTAGGAGGAAAAACATGAGTACAGATCCAACAAAGAAAAAAGACGATCATGTCAGTACCTCCAAGGCACTGGATGATGAACAGCGTGTAAAAGTCCTTTCACCAGGAATGCTTGTTGCAAAGCGCTTCTTCCGCAATAAACTGGCTGTGGCAGGACTTGTAATTCTGGTAGCGATGTTTTTGTTTTCATTTATAGGTGGTATGGTAAGCCCTTACAATGAGAGCCAGGTATTCCGTAAAACAGATCATGTATGGAAAGACTATGCAGGAGCTACCTATAATAAATCTTATATTTTTACAACAGCAAATGGTGCAGAATTTCCTGCGCAGGGACAGCAGAAATTTATTCTTGCTACAAACAAGGGAAATGATTCCTTTGAAGCAAATGGTGTAACCTACGGACTGGAACAAAAAGGTGAAGATTACTGGGCAATTTATTCTTCAGAATCAGTAGCAACCGTTCTTACACTGAAAGGAAAATCTACTTTTAAACAGTCTGGGAATACAGAAATAACAGATGAAATCAAAGAAGGCTATGAAGAGGCCGTGGCAAATGACGCCAATACCTTTGAAGTAGATGGAACTACCTACACAATTGAGAAGGCCGGACGTGAGAATCAGATCACAATTTCCGGCGAAGTTGCATTTGCAACCAAGAAAGTATTCAGCGCAGCAACGAATGATGCAGAGATGGGATTTGATTTCCAGCAGGCAGCACTTGATGCAATTGAAGCAGGAGATGCTTCCTTTGAATACGATGGCGCAACCTATGAGCTGACTACAACAGAGAAAGAGTCCTCCACAGAGGTTGTAAAGGATGGCGAAGTTTATGCCACTGTTTCCAATCTTCTGGTATCTCCTCAGGCAAAGGGTGTGTTCCTTTCTCTTTCCTTTAAAGAAGCAGTAGAACAGGCAATTTCTGACAAGCTTCTACATTTACAGCCGTTAATGAGGCTGGCGAAGAAGAAACCTATCAGCTTCAGACCAAGAATACACAGTATGTTGTAAGAAGCCAGAAGGCAACTACTGTAAATGATACTTATTCCGGACCAAGCAAAAAGCACTGGTTAGGAACAGACGGAAACGGTATGGACATGCTGACCAGACTGATGTATGGCGGACGTATTTCCCTGATGATCGGTTTCGTTGTTATCATTATTGAAGGCATTATCGGTATTCTGATCGGTGGTGTATCCGGTTATTTCGGAGGATGGGTAGATACCATTCTCATGCGTGTAGTTGACGTTGTAATCTGTATTCCGGCAATGCCGCTGTACATTATCATCGGTTCTGTCATGGATTATTACAAAATTGACCCGCGAATCCGAATTTATGCACTTTGTGCAATTCTTGGTATCGTAGGATGGCCGGGAATTGCCCGTATGGTTCGAGGACAGATCCTGTCTCTTCGTGAGCAGGAATTTATGGTTGCTACAGAAGCTACCGGTGTTCGTATTTCAAGACGTATTTTCCGTCACCTGATTCCGAACGTTATTCCTCAGCTGATCGTTATTGCAACAATGGGACTTGGTGATGTTATCCTGATGGAGGCAACTCTCAGCTTCCTTGGAATCGGTGTTAAATTCCCATACGCTTCCTGGGGTAATATTGTAAATGCGGTAAATGATGTATACGTATTGACCAACTTCTGGTTCGTATGGATCCCGGCCGGATTCTTAATCCTGCTGACCGTTCTTGGATTTAACTTTGTGGGTGATGGTCTTCGTGATGCATTTGACCCGAAAATGAAACGGTAGGTGCGAATATGGCATTATTTGGTAAGAAAAACGCAAACTATATCTCAGCTAAGGAAACCAAAAGAATCTCCAAAGAGAATCGAAAGATCACCAATGAGATAGAGAAGAAGAGAAACAGAAAGAATATTCCGGAGTCAGAATATATCACTACTATGAAGAATCCGGAAAACGTAGTTGAGTTTGACAATGTTCATACTTATTTCTTTACAGATATCGGAACTGTTAAAGCCGTGGATGGTGTAAGCTTTGAAATTCCCCAGGGAAAAACAGTTGGTGTTGTTGGAGAATCCGGTTGTGGAAAGTCTGTAACAAGCCTTTCCCTTATGCAGCTGGTACAGCGTCCTCAGGGACAGACCGTAGAAGGAGAAATCCGTTTTAATACCGGCGACAAGGTTTACAACATTGTAAATACTCCTACAAGTGAAATGCAGAAGCTTCGTGGAAATGAGCTTTCTATGATTTTCCAGGAGCCTATGACTGCACTGAACCCGGTATTCCGTATTGGAGAGCAGGTTGATGAGATCACCAAGCTTCACAATCCGGATATGAGCAAAGAGCAGGTAAAGGCCAGAACCATCGAAATGCTGAAGCTGGTTGGAATCGCCAACAGTGAGGGCGTTTATAAGATGTATCCTCATGAGCTTTCCGGTGGTATGCGTCAGCGTGTATGTATCGCAATCGGTCTTGCATGTAATCCAAGACTGATCATCGCTGATGAGCCTACCACAGCTCTTGATGTTACCATTCAGGCCCAGATCCTGGATCTGATGCGCAACCTGAAGGATAAGATCAATTCTTCCATTATGCTGATCACTCATGACCTGGGTGTTATTGCAGAGATGGCAGATTATGTAGTAGTTATGTATGCCGGCCGTGTAGTTGAGAAGGGTACTGCAAGCGAGATTTTCAAGAACCCGTCTCATCCATACACCATTGGACTTATGCGCTCCAAACCGGTTGTAGGCAAGAAGGTTGACAAGCTTTACAGTATTCCGGGTAAGGTTCCGAACCCTATTGATATGCCGGATTACTGCTATTTCCGTGATCGTTGTGAGCTTAGCTGTGACAAGTGCCAGGGAAGCTATCCAGGCGTGATCAAATTAAGTCCTACACATGAAGTAAGCTGTTACCGTTATGCAGACCGTCCGGAAGCTGGATGGCTGGCAAATGTTCATCCGGGAGAGGAGGGAAAAGCTCATGAGTGAGAATAAGACAGCAGAAAATACAAAGAATCAGCAGTCCGATAACATTCTGGAGGTATCCCATCTTAAGAAATATTTCCCGATCAAGGGTGGAATGTTCGGTAAGCAGGTTGGAGCTGTAAAAGCAGTTGATGACGTTTCTTTCACATTAAAGAGAGGAACCACAATGGGTCTGGTTGGAGAGTCCGGATGTGGTAAATCTACCACAGGAAGAACCATCTTAAGACTGATTGAGAAAACAGACGGACAGGTTCTCTTCAATGGAAAAGATGTTTATGGTCTTTCCAATAAAGAAATGCGCGATATGCGTACCAAAATGCAGATCATTTTCCAGGATCCATATTCTTCCCTTTCCCCAAGACTGCCGGTTGGCGAGATTATTGGGGAAGCTGTAAGAGAGCATAACCTTGTTCCCAAGTCCGAATATGCAGATTATGTGACCAAGATCATGGATGACTGTGGACTTCAGTCTTATCATAAAGACCGTTATCCTCATGAGTTCTCTGGTGGACAGAGACAGCGTATCTGTATTGCGAGAGCACTTGCATTGAATCCGGAGTTCGTTGTGTGTGATGAGCCGGTTTCCGCGCTTGATGTTTCCGTACAGGCACAGATCATCAACCTGTTAAAGGAGCTTCAGGAGAAGAGAAATCTGACTTACCTGTTCATTTCTCATGATCTTTCCGTTGTAGAGCATATTTCCGATACCATCGGTGTTATGTATCTGGGAGGTCTTGTGGAGACTGGTACCACAGCAGATATTTTTGCAAATCCTCTTCATCCGTATACAGAGGCTCTGTTCTCTGCAATTCCTATGCCGGATCCGGATCTGAAGAGAAACCGTATCATTCTGGAGGGAAATATTCCATCCCCGGCGAATCCGCCTAAGGGATGTAAGTTCCATACCAGATGCCGGAAGTGCATGGAGATTTGTAAGAATCAGGTGCCTGAGGTAAAAGATATGGGAAATGGGCATAAGGTGCGCTGCCATCTGTATGACTAAGAATAAAGCAGGCCAGGGATTACCTGGTCTGTTGCTATGTGTTGATCGTTATTCCGGACGCGATTTCACAATGTATATTCACCGCCGCGCGTCGCAACGTTCCGGCAAGCTAATGACTAACTACGACTAAGACGCTCAG
>ENA-OQAA01000022-OQAA01000022.1-human-gut-metagenome-genome-assembly--contig:-NODE-22-length-99379-cov-3.135796_pt1 | contig 99379 bp, 99 predicted proteins | sample MGYA00242489_ERZ504515 | MGnify/ENA primary metagenome ERZ504515 (study PRJEB26092, sample SAMD00036237) | human gut metagenome | host: Homo sapiens | study: EMG produced TPA metagenomics assembly of... | reverse complement strand
CTCCACACGGGCTTTTCAGTAGTCTCGGAAATTACTCCCTGATTTCAGAAGAACCAGCATAATTCCCCTTCTTTTTTTGTAGTAAAACAGGGGCGGATGGAAATCCGCCCCTTCCCGCAAAACTTAATTATTTTTCTTAAAACCCTAATTTTTTCAATCAGTGCACGGTATCTTTCGATGTCTGTTTTTTTTCAGGTATGCCAGCAGACCTCTTCTCTGACCAACCATCTTCAGAAGACCTCTTCTGGAATGATGATCTTTGTGATGTGTCTGTAAATGCTCTGTAAGCTCCTGAATTCTTGCTGTAAGAACTGCAACCTGTACCTCCGGTGAACCTGTGTCACCCTCGCATCTTGCATATTCTTTCATAATTGCCTGTTTTTTCTCTTTTGAAATCATTGTGATTTCCTCCTTAAAATATTATTTTTCAGATTGTCCTCAGGACATCTTTTTCTGACCGCCTCGTATTAAGAAATGGTTGGAGATTCCTGTCTCTGAATACGGCTGATTCACACCTAAACCAGTATAGCACAAAAGATATTGGCTGTAAATGATTATTTATTTTTTTACAGAATCTGTACTGTCTTCCTCTGTAAGAGAGAAAGCAATGTTGGTTGCATGGTCTGCCACACGCTCCAGTCCGGAAAGAAGATCTGAGAACATCATGCCTGCTTCTGCCGTACATTCATTTCTTGTAAGACGCTGAATATGAGATTCCTGAAGCTCTCTTTCCATACGGTCCACCTTGTTTTCCAGATCAAGAATCTCCTGCATATGTTCCTGATTATTATGAGAGAACATATCCAGAGCATAGGTTGTGATGGTGACGACCGCATCCAGCATTTCACTGAGTTCCCGCTTTGCCTGGGGACTGAATTCCACCTGATCTTCCATGCGTTTTCTGGCAGCGTCTGCCACGTTTTCCGCATGATCGCCGATTCGTTCAATATCATTGACTACATGGAACAGACCGCCGATGCTCTTTTTATCTTCAGTAGGATGGTAGTCTGGTTTACCTTTACAAGATAATCTGTAATCGCATGGTTCAGGAAGTTGATCTGATCTTCTGTCTCATAGACCTCCTGGATTTCCCTGTCATTCATGGTAAATAAAGCGTCCATGGAATGTCTCAGGTTCTCAATAGCGATTTTTCCCATGCGTTCCATTTCTCTGGTTGCCTCAAACACTGCAGTTGCAGGTGAAAATACGGATTTTGCTCCAATGTACTGAAGCTGGAATTCCTGGGGTGATACCTTTTCTTCATCCCGTACAAAGAATCCTGTAAGTTTGACGATCTGTTTGATAAACGGAAACAGAAGAAGTACTTCCACCAGCTTGATCAGAGTATGGGCATTTGCCACCTCTCTTGCAATATTGCCGTGAGAGATCATGCTGATAAAGCCTGTGATCGGTTCCAGCGCAAAGCTGAATACCACATACATGATTCCGGTACCGATAATGTTGAAGAAAAGATGAATCAGTGCTGCACGTTTTGCAATCTTCTTTCCATTGATCGCTGCAAGCAGCGCAGATACACAGGAACCAATGTTGCATCCGAAAATAATAAAGTAGCAGATGCGGATATCCAGAAGTCCCTGCTGTGCCAGCAGAAGAACAATACCTACTGTAGCAGAAGAGCTCTGAAGCACAGTTGTTACAACAAGTCCTACCATAACTGCCAGGAAATGACTGGTCAGAGAGCTCATGATCTCCACTACCTGTGGCGATTCACGAAGAACTGACATGGAATCGGACATTCCTGAAAGTCCCATAAACAAAATACCGAAGCCCAGAAGAACCTCTCCCGCTCTCTGTATCTTTGTTTTTTTGCAGAACATTACCATAACCACACCGACCATAACGATTGCCGGCGCAAGCGCAGACAGATTCAAAGAAATCAGCTGCGAAGTTACTGTAGTGCCAATATTGGCACCCATGATCACTCCCGCCGCCTGATAAAGATTCATCAGACCGGAGTTTACAAAGCTGACTACCATAACAGTAGACGCGCTTGAGGACTGGATTACCGCCGTAAAAAATGTTCCGACGAGAATACCCCTCAAAGGAGTTTTGGTGAAAAACTCCAGAATACTTCTCATTTTGGCCCCTGCCGCTTTTTCCAGCGCGTCACTCATAAGCTTCATGCCGTACAAAAACATGCCAAGCCGCCCATCAAACCTAGAATAATCCCTGCCATTCTCTGTTCTCCCTTGTATATTCTCCTTTTATCAATATTCCTCCTCTTACAGAAAATACCGGTAGCTGTTCAGAACCGATCAGTCCCTGCGAAAATATTCCTCGCCCATCCGGATATCCTTCTGTATCTGTCTTTCAGAGCTTCATAGGAAGAAAACCGCTGTTCTTTTCTGAGAAATTTCCTGAATTCTACAGTACAGTTTTTTCCATAAAGGTTTTTTTCACAGTCAAAAAGATAGGATTCCACTCCGATAAAGTTTTCCCCTACCGTTGGTTTATATCCCACATTGGTAATGCCCGGATAAATCTCCTGTCCGAAGCTGGACAGAGTAATATAGACACCATTTGGAGGCAGAAGCTTTTCCGGCAAGGGGATCAGGTTTGCAGTAGGAAAAAATTCCCGGCGTCCCATTCCTCTTCCATGCTCTACGATCCCGGAAACAAAATAATCAAATCCCAGCAGGGAAGATACTTTTTCCATATTTCCTTTTGCAAGTTCCTCTCTGATGTAGGTACTGCTGATCTTCCTGGAACCATCCATCTCCTTTGGAAGGATTTCCACCTCAAATCCGTATTTCACACCGGATTTTTTCAGAAATTCCGGAGTCCCCTTTCGCTCAAAGCCAAAGCGAAAATCTTCTCCGATCGCCACGTAGGATGCTTTCAGAGAGCCTGCCAGCACCTGACGGACAAACGTATCCGCCTTCATATGCCTGATGTCACTGGTCAGCGGACATTCCAGCAGGATATCTGCTCCCATGTGTTCCAGAAAATCTCTGCGCTCTGAATTTGTAAGAACTGTTTTTCTGTCAGAAACAAAGGCCAGCACAACTGCATGGACTCCGGTTTCTTTTTTCCGCTCCAGAATTTTGTCCATCAGTTTCCTGTGTCCCCGGTGGATGCCGTCAAACTTCCCCAGAGTTACTGCACAGTTGTTCAGTCTGGGAAACTGATCTTCGATTCTCATGTATTCCATGTCTTACTCCTGATGTCTGTATTATAAAAACATCTTGACAGGACGGTAGTTTTCACTTGCCTGATGCCACTGGTAAATTCCGATAAACTCACCTTCGCTTGTATACATCCGCACCCATCCGTCTCTGTAGCTGCCTTCTGTCAGCGCCTCTGTTACAGGATTTCCGTTTTTCAGAAGCCTGTCTGCCATTTTCCGGCCAAAAAGGACAGGATGCTCTCCCAGGATTTCCTCAATCCCGATCAGATGCTTTTCTATTTCTCCCTGATCCGTAAGCGTCTGGATCTGATCAAGAGTCAGGCTGTCTGCCAGAGCAAACTGACCGGATCTTGTGCGGAGCAGTTCTTCCATACACCCTCCGCAGCCCAGCTTCTGCCGATATCGTGACAAAGCGTACGGATATAAGTACCCTTACTGCAGGTAACAGAAATCCTTACAAGAGGAAGCTTCATTTCCAGTATGCTGATTTCCCGAAAGTATACGGTTCTTGCTTACGTTCTACAGTTTTCCCTTCTCTGGCCAGTTCATACAGTTTTTTTCCGTCCACTTTCAGTGCAGAATACATGGGCGGGATCTGCTGCTGTTCTCCCAGAAAGCTTTCTAGTTCTTTTTTTACATCCTCTTCCGTAACTGTGACAGGAAGCTCTTTTAATACCGTTCCCGTCATATCCTGGGTATCTGTTTCAATTCCCAGATGCAGAAGCGCCTCATAAGTTTTTTCTTTTTCTGTCAGCATATCCACAAGTCGGGTGGCTTTTCCAAGAACAACAGGAAGAACCCCCTCTGCTTCCGGATCCAGAGTTCCTGTGTGACCGATTTTCTTCATGTGCAGGATTCCGCGGAGCTTTGCCACCACATCGTGGGAAGTAAATCCCTTTTCTTTCCTGACGTTCAAAACTCCATCCATCATCTGACTTTCTCCATACAGATCTGACGTTCGATCTCTCTTGTCACATTGTTGATCACATCATACATGGAGCCCTGAAGATCGCAGCCGGCAGCTCTTGTGTGGCCGCCTCCTCCAAAATAAACTGCAATTCTGCTGACATCCACATGACCGTTGGATCTTAAGGAAACCTTAAAGGTCTGAGTTTCTGTCTCATAAAGAAACATGGCAACTTCCACGCCTTTAGTAAGACGCAGCTGACTGACAATGCCGTCCAGATCCTTGCCGTCCACACCATAAAACTCCATGTCTTTTTTGCGCAGATAACCGATAATGCACGCGCCGTTCATAAGCAGGATGCTTTCTGCCAGCACCCTTCCCATAACCTGATTCTGAATATAGGTTTTCTCATAAAATGACTGATCAATGATCCGGTTAAACTCAAATCCTGTTTTCATCAGTTCTCCGGCAATTCTCATGGTTTCCGGAGAGGTGGAAGAATACTGGAATACTCCGGTATCGTGGATCATGCCTGTATAAATGGCAGCCGCAACCGGACGGTCTACTTTGTCTGCATCCAGAAGTCCGTAAAGGACCTCGCAGCAGGAGCTGACATCCCCTCTTACATGATTGATGTCCGCAAATCCCGGATTGCTGACATGATGATCAATGCACACCGTCTTTTTTGCCCTGTCAAAATATTCGTCCGCCACAGCCAGACGGTCCCGCGCGCTTACGTCGCAGGTTACAAAGAGATCAAACTCTCTGTCTCCGTCTGTCTCTGTACGGATATCGCCGATTCTGTCAATATGAGAAAAGACAGGCTTGGGATGATCCAGATATATCCTGACATCAATTTCCGGGAAATGCTCTGTCACATAAAGATATAGCGCCATACAGGAGCCTACACAGTCCCCGTCCGGTCTGATGTGTCCGGCGATTCCCATTGTTTTTACACCAGTCAGTACCTCTGAAATATTCTTCATATCCATCCCTCTTATTCTTCCTCAGGCTTCTCAGAAGAAGCATCTTTTCTGGTCACTTCATCGATCATTTTCGACATGTTTACTCCATACTCAATGGATTCGTCCAGGATAAAACGGATTTCCGGCGTGTTTCTGAGATTCAGGTTCTTTGCAAGCTGGCGTCTGATATAGCCTCTGCGCTTTTCAGACCTGTGATCGTGGCTTTTTTTGCCTCGTCATTTCCCAGAACACTGATATATGCCTTACATGTTTTTAAATCAGGAGCCACTTCTACAGCCATGACAGATGTCATGGGATGAATACGGGGGTCTTTGATCTCACCCCGGATAATGGAGCTTAATTCTTTCAGAACTTCTCCGTTGATCCTTGTATTCTTAATGCTGTTTTTTCTCATTTATGCTCACTCCTATCTTGGTACCTCTACCATGATATAGGCCTCTACGCGGTCTTCTTCTTTAATATCATTAAAGCCGTCAAATACAAGACCACACTCGTAGCCTGCCTTTACTTCTTTTACATCATCTTTAAATCTCTTCAGAGATGCAAGCTCGCCCTCAAAGATCTGCTCGCCTTCTCTTGTGATACGAACCTTGCAGTTTCTCTGGAAAATACCGTCAAGCACATAGCTTCCCGCAATAGTTCCCACTCCGGAAGCCTTGAACAGCTGACGAACCTCCGCATGGCCGATCACCTTTTCCTCGAATACCGGATCCAGCATACCCTTCATGGCAGCTTCCACATCTTCGATCGCCTGGTAGATGACTCTGTACAGACGAAGATCTACGCCTTCCTGATCTGCAAGCTGTTTTGCCATAGCATCCGGACGTACGTTAAATCCGATGATGATGGCATTGGAAGTAGCTGCAAGAGAAACGTCAGATTCGTTTACTGCGCCGACGCCTCCGTGGATCACACGGACAACAACCTCTTCGTTGGACAGCTTGGTAAGACTCTGTTTCACAGCCTCCACAGATCCCTGTACGTCAGCCTTGACAATAAGCGGAAGCTCTTTGAGATCGCTTGCCTGAATCTGATCAAAGAGATTATCCAGAGAAAGCTTGCCTTTTGTTTCTTCAAGAAGACGGTTTTTGTTCTCAGATACAAAGGCTCCTGCAAAGTTTTTGGCCTCCTTGTCACTTGGGAAGGACATCAGGATCTCTCCTGCATTTGGAACGTCTCCCAGACCCAAGATCTCAACCGGAGTGGAAGGACCTGCCTCTTTTACTCTGCGTCCCTTATCATCCATCATTGCACGTACCTTACCGCTGCATGCGCCTGCCGCAATAAAGTCGCCTACATGAAGGGTTCCCTTCTGTACCAGAATTGTTGCAACCGGGCCCTTGCCCTTGTCAAGCTGAGCCTCGATCACAAGACTCTTGCCGCACGGTTGGGGTTTGCTTTCAGCTCGCATACTTCCGCAGAAAGAAGGATCATTTCCAGAAGAGTATCAATACCCTCTCCTGTGTGTGCGGAAACCGGAACAAAGATGGTGCTTCCGCCCCAGTCCTCAGGAATCAGCTCATACTCGGAAAGCTCCTGTTTTACTCTTTCTACGTTAGCGCTTGGCTTGTCGATCTTGTTAATGGCAACAATGATCTCTACGCCTGCCGCTTTTGCATGGCTGATGGCCTCTACTGTCTGAGGCATTACACCGTCGTCTGCCGCTACAACAAGAACTGCGATATCTGTTGCATTGGCGCCACGCATACGCATTGCTGTAAACGCCTCATGTCCCGGTGTATCCAGGAAAGTGATCTTCTGACCGCTGTTTTCTACCACGTAAGCACCAATGTGCTGTGTGATTCCCCCGGCCTCTCCTCTTGTTACATTTGTGTTACGGATAGCATCAAGAAGAGAAGTTTTACCATGGTCAACGTGACCCATAACGCAGACTACCGGAGGTCTGGAAACCATATCAGCCTCATCCTCTTCCTCTTCTTTCAGAAGCTCTCCGATCACGTCTACCTTTTCTTCAGGCTCTGCGATAATATCATAGCCCAGAGCAATTTCCTGTGCCTTTTCAAAGTCGATCTCATGGTTTACTGTTACCATGGTTCCTTCCATAAAGAGCTTTTTCACAATTACAGACGGCTGCATTTTCATAGCCTCTGCAAGCTCGCGGATGGTCATTTTCTCCGGAAGAGTAATCTCCTTGATCTCCGGCTTCTTCTCTTCCTGCTTCGGCTGCGGAGCCGGCTTCTGAAGAGCTTTCGGAAGTCTGGACATGTTTCTTCTTCCACCCTGATTCGGTCTGTGTCCGCCGCCTGGGATTTATCAAAATCTTTCTTTTTGTTTTTGTTCTCTCTGTCGCGCTCTCTCTTACTGTCCTTGGAAGTCTTTGTCAACTCCGGAGTAAATACTGCATCACCGTCGTTTCTTCTTCCTCCCGGACGCTGACCGGAACGGTTTCCGCCTCCGAAACGGTTGTTTCCATCAGGTCTTCCCTGACCGCCGCCCTGAGGACGTCCCTGACCTCTGTTGTCAGAAGGTCTTCCGCCCTGACCGCCTCTTACCGGACGATTTCCGCCCTCTCCGTTTCTTACCGGTCTTCCGTCGTTATTTCTTGCAGGTCTTCCCTGACCGCCGCCCTGAGGACGTCCCTGGCCTCTGTTGTCAGAAGGTCTTCTGTCTCCACCGCGGAAATCACGGCTTCTGTCACGTCCGTCACGATTGTTGTCACGGCTTCCTTCTCTGCGCTCTCTTGGCTGACGGTTCTGGTTTCTTCCTGCTCCTGCCTGCTCCTGGAAGGTCTGTTCTTTCCCTGATTCTGCGCTGCTGTTTCCTGGCTCTTTGTTTCCGGCGCCTTTGTCTGCTCCGCCGGTTTTGCTGCCGGAGCCTCCGGCTGACGTTTTACTGCTTCAGCAGGTTTCTTTGGCGCTGCCTCTGTATTTCTCGGCGCTTTTGCCGCCTGCGGGCCTCTTGCGCCCGGTTTCTTATCCTGTGCCTGACGTTTCGGTCTGTTTTTGCCTCCGTCGCTGGCATTCTGTGCGTGATACACGCGAATAATATTTTTTTTTCTTTTTGGGAGCCTCCGCTTTTTCTGCTTCCGGCTTCGCTGTTACCATCTTTTCTTCTGTTCTGGAATTATCCACCTTGGTAATCTGCTCCTTTCCCCTGTGTAAAAATTTCTGGTTAATATATGCAACAGATGCTTCGTCAAGACTGCTCATATGGCTTTTGACTTCCACACCTTTTTCTTTTAAAGCTTCTATGACTTCTCTGTTCTGTCTGCCGATTCTGGCAGCCAGCTCATGCACTCTGATTTTTGACATGCGATTTCCTCCTTCAGGCCTGTGATTTCTCAAGTTCCTTCATGATTGCTTTCGCAAAATTTTCATCCTGAACCGCAAGGCTGGCGCGGAATTCCCTTCCGCAGTATTTTCCCAGTTCCTCTTTATCTCCAAAAACATAAACCGGTACTTCGTAAAAATCGCACATGTCCCGGAATTTCTTCCGTGTATTTTCTGACGCGTCTTCGGCCACCAGAACAAGAAAGCCTTTTCCTGTTTTGACGGACTTTTCTGTGGAAAATTCTCCACTGACGGTTTTTCCCGCCCTTGTGGCAAGTCCTACCAATGATAAACTTTACTGCTGTTTTTCAAGCTTTTCAAACTCCTTTTTCAGGTCTTCATAGACCTCCTGCGGAATCTCTGTTTTCAGTGAACGTTCGATCCCGTGATTCTTTACTGCCTTATTCAGGCATTCCATGGAAATGCACAGGTAAGCGCCCCTTCCGTTTTTTCTTCCGGTAGTGTCCAGAAGAATCTCATTTTCCGGTGTCTTCAAAACCCGCATCATTTCTTTTTTGTTTTTCATTTCCCTGCACCCGGTACACTGGCGCATGGGGATTTTAGTTTTCGCCTTCATACTCTTCTTCACCGGATTCTGCGGAAACCTCTGCCTGTTCATCGGCTTCTGTATTTTCCGCCTCTTCAGAAGCTTCTTCTATTACCTCAGCTTCCTGCTCAGAAACTGTCTCCTGACCATTTTCCTCTTCTCCGTAGTATTCGTCATCCTCATACTCGTCGTCATAGTCATACAGTTCGCCGGATTCTCTTGCCTGAGTCTCACTCTTGATATCAATCTTAAATCCGGTAAGACGGGCTGCTAGACGGGCATTCTGACCTTCCTTGCCGATGGCAAGAGAAAGCTGATAATCCGGAACAACTACAAGAGCTGTTTTTTCATCCGGATCTGCCATAACTGCAATAACCTTTGCAGGACTTAAGGCGTTCTCGATCAGGATCGCCGGGTTCTCGTCCCAGTTGATGATATCGATCTTTTCGCCTCGAAGCTCCTCAACAATGGCGTTGACTCTGGCTCCGTTCATACCTACGCAGGCTCCTACCGGATCTACATCCGGATCGTTGCTCCATACGGCGATCTTTGTACGGGAGCCGGCTTCTCTGGCAATACTCTTGATCTCTACAGTTCCGTCTCTTACTTCTGCCACCTCTGATTCAAACAGACGCTTTACAAGTCCCGGATGTGTTCTGGAAACAAGAATACGCGGTCCCTTGGGAGTATCCTTAACCTCAAGGATATAAACCTTGATTCTCTCAGTAGGATGGAACTCTTCTCCCTTAACCTGCTCGTTCTCGCTTAACATACCGTCTGCCTTGCCCAGGTTCACACTGACATTTCTGCCCATGATACGCTGTACAATACCTGTGACAACTTCTTTTTCCTGTCCGTAATACTGATCGTAAAGAACCTTGCGCTCTTCCTCACGGATCTTCTGAAGGATCACATTTTTTGCATTCTGTGTTGCGATACGTCCGAATTCCTTGGACTGGATCTGCACTCTTACTGTGTCTCCCTCCTCGGCATTTGCATTGATCTTCTGTGCATCAATAAGAGAGATTTCCAATGCCGGGTCCTCTACAAAATCAGTTACAATACGCTCCGCATAAACGCTGAAATCACATGTTTCCGGATCAATGGTCACATGCACGTTGTCTGCCTTGCCAAAATGGTTCTTGCAAGCCTGGATCAGTGACTGCTCAATAGCCCCAAGCAGAGTATCCTTACTGATATTTTTTTCTTTTTCCAGGATATCCAGTGCTTCCATTAACTCTCTGTTCATTTTTCTTCTTTCCTCCTGTTTTTCTACACTGTTAAAATTCGATTTTCAAACGGATCAGGGCAATTTCCTTTTTATCAAATGTGCGTAAAGCACCGTCCTCCTCAATCGTCACACTGTTATCATCATATGCAGTCAGAATTCCGCTGAATTCCTTTTGTTTTTCTATGGGACGGTAGGTACGGAGTTCTACAGCCTTTCCCATGCTTCTGACAAAATCCTTTTCTTTTTTCAGAGGTCTGTCAAGACCGGGAGAACTAATCTCCATGATATAGCTGTCCTCAATAAAATCATTCTCATCAAGTCTGTCGCTGAACTTCCGGCTGACTGCCTCACAGTCATTTACCGTAATGCCGCCCGGCTTGTCAATGTAGCCTCTCAGGTACCAGTTTCCTGCTTCCTTCACATACTCCACATCCACAAGCTCGAATCCTGCTTCCTCCACAATGGGAGCAAGAAGGGCTTCTGCCTTCTGTTCGTATTCTTCTCTTCTGCTCATGTTTTCCACCTGCCTTTCGCACATACGGATGCCGGATCACACACTGTTATTTCCCGGTGGGTAATCGCTTTCGCAAAAAGAGTGGACCGAAGTCCACTCTTATGCTATCCGTTATCATGTTACAATTATCATAGCACCTTCCATAAGGAAAAGCAGGATTAATTTCAGACTCTCGGTCTGACCCCTTTTGTATCACGCTTTGCAAGGCGCACTTTGTTCAATACATAAGGTCTGTCACGGAAGGTGATCGTATACTCCTGATGGCCTCCCAGAAGGTAGGCATGCTCCAGATGATCTCCCTCTGCCAGCCTCATTCCTCTGACTCCGATAGAGGTCTTTTTCATAGTGGAAACCTCCTGCTTTAAGAATCTCAGGAAGCTTCCTCCCGCACTCTGGAGAACCACCTGTTCCATTTCTCCGGCACTTCCCACAAAGATCAGTTCGTCCCCGGGAGCAAGCTTTGTAGATGCAATGGTCCGCTTGGCAACATCAAACTCTCTGCCCTCCACCAGCTTGCACATAGAAGTTTGTCACAAAAAGAAGGGTGTCATTTTTAATCTGACTGACAGGGGCCACATAGAGAATCTGCTCTGCTGCGCTGTCATAATTACTCAGATTATCTGCAGGTGTTCCTTTGTCCCGGAATCTTACAAGAGGAATGTCCACAGCCTTAATGGTATGAGCTTACCGCTGTCAGTAAAAAGACAGATTTTATCCGTATTCATACAGGTAAACACATAACGGTTTTCACTGCAGGCAGCTTCCTTGTTTCTTTCATAGGCATTTTTGTCGATCAGCTTCATATAACCAAAACGGTCCATCAGGAAGCAGACCTCAGTTTCCTCCATTTTCTTTTCCTCGTAAACAGCTTCCTCTGCGTTTTCAATGGAGGTACGTCTCTTTGTACTGTATTCCTTTTTAATGGCATCCAGCTCTTTTATGATCACTTCTGCCATAGAATCATAATGATCCAGAATATCCTTATAAAGAGCAATATTTTTCATGGTCTGCTCATACTCTGCCTGAAGAGCCTCAATCTCCAGACCGATCAGCTTATAAAGGCGCATGTCCAGAATGGCTGTGGCCTGCTTTTCTGTAAACTGAAGTTTTTTTGCCGCTTTTTCACTTGTCTTTGTCTTAAAGCGGATGCCCTCCGTATTCCCCTCCACAAGACATTTCTTTACCTGCTCCCGGTTTTTGCTGCCGCGGAGGATCTCAATGATCAGGTCGATCACATCACAGGCTTTGATCAGACCTTCCTGAACCTCCTGTTTTTCCAGCTCCCGGCCCAGAAGGGTTTTATACTTTCTTGTAGTTACCTCAAAAAGAAAATCCACATGATGCTCGATCACCTGCTTCAGACTGAGAGTTTCCGGTCTTCCGTCTGCAACTGCCAGCATATTGACGCCAAAGGTATCCTCCAGTCTGGTTTTTTTATAAAGCATATTGGTAAGATTTTCTACGTCTGTGTCTTTTTTCAGCTCCAGGACGATTCGGATTCCCTCTTTTGATGACTGGTTGGAAATATCCACAATGTCCGTGGTCTTTTTTGTTTCCACAAGAGAAGCCACGTCATTGAGAAACTTGCCGATGTTTGCCCCAAGCATGGTATAGGGAATCTCTGTGATCACAAGCTGTTTTTTGCCGCCTTTCAGCTTCTCCGTTGTGACCCTGCCCCGGATCCTCAGCTTTCCGGTTCCTGTCTCATAAATTTTGCACAGATCGTCCTTGTTGACCACAATTCCTCCTGTAGGAAAATCCGGTCCTTTAATATAACGCATCAGACCTCTGACACTGATCTGATTGTCTTTCATATATGCCTTGACTGCATCGATCACCTCTCCCAGGTTATGAGGCGGAATACTGGTTGCCATACCTACTGCAATTCCTTCCGCGCCATTTACAAGAAGATTTGGAATTTTGACCGGAAGAACAGAAGGTTCCTTTTCTGTCTCATCAAAGTTCGGTACAAAATCCACTACATTTTTGTCCAGATCCTCCAGAAACACCTCCTGGGTCAGCTTCTCCAGCCGGGCTTCTGTATATCGCATGGCCGCAGCGCCGTCTCCCTCTATAGAACCAAAATTTCCATGGCCGTCCACAAGAGTCTTTCCTTTTTTAAACTCCTGGGCCATCACAACAAGCGCCTCATAAATAGAACTGTCGCCGTGAGGGTGGTATTTACCCATGGTATCGCCTACGATACGGGCGCATTTTCGATAAGGCCTGTCGTAGCGGATTCCCAGCTCATACATGTCATACAGCGTTCTTCTCTGCACCGGCTTCAGCCCGTCTCTCACATCAGGAAGAGCACGGGAAATAATGACGCTCATGGCATAGTCAATATATGATTTCTGCATAATCTCCGAATAATCTGTCCGGACAATATTTTCCTGTTTTGTTTCCATCTGTTATTCCTTTCAATCGTTCCATTGGCGCAGTTCTGATACTGCTGTTTCTGTCGGGAGAGACTTCCTGCATTCATTCCCGATTCTGTTTTTATATCCTTAAAATGAAAAAACTGTTTTTGTTCTCGATTCTGTTTCTGTATTTTAAAGCGAATCTCTGATTCTGCTCCTGACGCTGATCCCATATTACTGAAACAAAGCTCTGTATCTGTTCCTGACATTGTTTCTATATTCCTGAAACGAATCTCTGCTTCTGTTTCTGATGCTATTTCTATATCTCTAAAACAGATATTCGTATCTGTTCCCGGTTCTGTTTCCATATTCCCGAAATAAGTCTTGGTATCTGCTTCTGAAACTGTTCCGATATTTTACACATCCAGCTCCGCGTCAGCCGCATGTTCATAAATAAAAGCCTTGCGGGGCGGAACATCGCTTCCCATAAGGATTTCCGTAATACTGGAGGCAAGGCGGGCATCCTCGATCTCCACCCGCTTCATTCTTCTTGTCTCAGGATTCAGGGTTGTTTCCCAGAGCTGATCCGCATCCATCTCTCCAAGACCTTTGTACCTCTGAAGGGTAAAACTTCCCGGTTTGTGAGTTTTACGGTATTTTTCCAGGGCTTTATCATCATAAAGGTACTCCTCCGGGCCTTTTTTTCGGCATAGCCTTGTAAAGAGGCGGCATGGCAATGTATACATGTCCCTCATAAATAAGCTCCGGCATAAAGCGATAAAAAAGAGTCAGAAGCAGCGTGGAGATATGTGCGCCGTCCACATCCGCATCTGCCATGATCACAATCTTGTCATAGCGTAATTTACTGATATCAAAGTCATTTCCGTAGCCCTCAGAAAATCCGCAGCCAAAGGCATTGATCATGGTTTTTATCTCCGCGTTTGCAAGTACTTTATCAATGGTGGCTTTTTCTACATTCAGGATCTTTCCTCTGATGGGAAGAATGGCCTGATAATTCCGGTTGCGGGCTGTCTTTGCAGATCCACCTGCAGAATCTCCCTCCACAATAAAAATCTCGCACTGAGATGGATCCTTTTTCTCACAGTTTGCAAGCTTTCCATTGGAATCAAAGGAATATTTCTGCTTTGTAAGAAGATTGGTCTTTGCCCGCTCCTCAGTTTTACGGATCTTTGCAGCCTTTTCCGCACAGGAAGAACCGCCTTGAGAGTTTCTAGATTACGGTCAAAAAACAAAACCAGCTGTTCTCCCAGAACCTTGCCAGTAGCCTTTGCCGCATCCTGATTATCCAGCTTAGTTTTTGTCTGCCCCTCGAATCTTGGAGCCGGATGTTTGATGGACACCACTGCAGTCATTCCATTTCGGATATCCGCTCCGGTAAAGTTTGCATCCTTGTCCTTTAACACGCCAATCTCGCGGGCATAGGTATTCATCACAGTGGTAAAGGTTGTTTTAAAGCCTGTCAGATGAGTTCCGCCCTCTGCATTGTAAATATTGTTGCAAAAGCCCAGAACATTTTCCCGAAATTCATTGGTGTACTGGAAAGCTGCTTCCACCTGAATACCGTCCGCCTCTCCTTTCAGAAGAACCGGTTCATGTAACACTTCCGATTTATGGTTCAGGTCACGAAGATATCCCACAATTCCTTCCGGTTCATGGTACTCCTCAGCCTCGGTCTCATCCCCTCTTCTGTCCTCAAAGAGAATAGTCAGCTCAGGATTCAGATATGCAGTCTCATGAAGGCGGCTTTTTACCTCAGTGGCAGAAAATCTTGTTTTTTCAAAAATCTCCGGATCCGGCAGAAAATTCACGCAGGTTCCGGTCTCCCTTGTCCGTCCAAGCTTTGGCAAAAGTCCGTCTTCCAGTTCTATAGCAGGAATTCCTCTTTCATAACGGTCATGGTGCACATATCCGTCTCTGCTGATCTTAATATCAAGATATGTAGACAGGGCATTGACTACCGAAGAACCTACACCGTGAAGGCCGCCGCTTGTCTTATAGGCAGAATTATCGAACTTGCCGCCTGCATGAAGAGTAGTAAATACCAGACGCTCTGCAGAAACGCCCTTTTCATGCATATCCACAGGGATTCCTCTTCCGTTGTCAGCAACTGTACAGGAACCATCCTTTTCCAGAACCACATGGATGTTGGTACAGTAGCCTGCAAGATGCTCGTCCACCGCATTGTCTACGATCTCATAAATAAGGTGGTTCAATCCCTTTCTTGAAACACTTCCTATATACATACCGGGACGTTTCCGCACTGCCTCCAGTCCTTCCAGAACAGAAATACTGCCTGCATCATACGTTTCCTTCTTTGCCATGACTGTCTTAATTCCTTTCTTCTCTCTTTCAAACATTCGTTCTGTATCATAACCCATTCCTGTATTTTTTGCAACTGTTTTTCTAATAATGGTTAGTTATCCGCATGTTTTTACACAAAACAAAAAGTGCAATCAAATCGCTTGATTGCACTTTAACAGCCAGTACGGGAATCGAACCCGTGTTTCCGCCGTGAGAGGCGGCGTCTTAACCCCTTGACCAACTGGCCTTATCTCTGCTGTGTTTAACGCTCCTGCGTCAACCGACTTGCTTAGTATATATCAGGTTTCGATAAAATGCAAGCTTTTTTTGAAAAAATTTTAAAAAAATATTTAAAAGCAACATATATTATTCATAAGTCATATATAATTATGATATATAAAATATAATTGACATTTCATGAATACAAGATTATACTAAAGGCAACAAACAACACAGGAGGAACAGATGAAAAATCTGAAACTGAAGTTCGCACGAATGGAAAAAGGACTCTCTCAGATCGAACTGGCAGAAAAAGTCGGAGTTACCAGACAGACCATCGGAATGATGGAGGCCGGGGATTACAATCCTTCTCTGAAGTTATGCACAGCCATCTGCCGGGAGCTGGGAAAAACCCTTAACGATCTGTTCTGGGAGGCTGTATGAAGCATGAAGCCAGTATCAGCTGTTACCGGATACCGAAAGGAAACAGCCTGATCACAAAAATTTTCCTTTCCGCATTTCAGGAGGTGAATCATGAAACAGAATTAGACGAGCGTCAAATGCAGGAAGCTGCAAAAATTGCATCTATCAGTTTTTATGTCATGTATGGAGTCTGCGCAGCCTTTTTGAAAGCACAGTCTTTTCCGCCCTGTTTACAGTATTCTATGTATTTGCTATCCGAAGAAAAGCCGGACCAGAGGCAAAAATCAGTACTGCTGTCCTTCTCTTTTTTACAGGGATCACGGTTCTCTGCTTCTTCACACTGAGACTTATGAATTTCATGACAGAGAGGAAACACAGACAACAGGAACAAAAATATTTAGATGAGGAGTGAGCTTTATGGAAGAAAAACTGATCTGTATTACCACAGTAAAAAGCCGTATTGAGGCGGAGCAAATGCTTTCTTTTCTGAAAGAAAACGGTATTTATGCAGCTATTCAGGGAGGAGTTCCGGAGCTTTATACCGGCGACTCTGTTTCCGGCGACAAAATCATGGTCTCTGCCGCCCATAAGGAAAAGGCCCAAAAGCTTCTGGAAAATTTCTCTCCTGTTGAAACCAGGCTTCTGATCCCGGAAGGCAGACAACAAAAACCCAAAAAGCCGTAAACTGGATACTCTTGGGAATCATAGCCGCAATATTGGTCTTTGCAGTAATCCTCCTGCTGTAAACACAGCATTTTTATACGATATTTTGTAAAGAAAGATGTCTAAAGTTCAAAATCAATACTCAAAAGTCACATAAGAAATAAAAAAGACAGATCTTACAACATCCTGCCTTTTCCATCTGGTTTAAACCGGTGGAATTTTGCGGCAATCATAAGGTATCTGTCTTTTTATATCTGCACTCATTAATATGTTCAAACACCAGAGCCAGAGATATCCCTTGATCTCTTCTTATTTCAGAGATTCTCTCTCTTACTTTTTATAATATGCTAATTATTAAAGCTTCCCACTCCTCAACCCCGCGTTACAAACTGAAATTTATTTTTCCAGCAACTTTAAAAATCTCTTATCATTCATTTGTTCATTTGTTAAATATTCCCCGTTATAAAACAGAGCATAAGTTGTAATTGGTGTAGGTGCATTTTGTGCTTGCTCTTTACTTTGCAAATGAATAGCTTTAAACTGTATACCCTTTTCTTTTGCGATTTCTTCTACAACAGGAACATATTTCGCATTAAACGGACATTGATTGGTATAATACAAAACATATCCAATTTCATCAATATGAGGGTGTTTAGCACCTTCTTTGAATTTAGGTAAAGAAGTCTTTTCACCAAAGAATAAACACCATAATTGAATACCATTATCAGCCTCATCACAAACGGTAAAACCTTTGTGTTTTAAAAATTTAGGGTCAGCTAAAAATGGTTTTTTCTTTTTGGAAGATAGGATACATAACCCTTTCTTCCCTTTAATTTTACTGTCTTCAATACACGCATTTAATAAGTCAGTTGAATATCCATGTCCCTTAAAAGAACCAGCTACCCAAAGACAGTTAATATACATATAGCTGTCTGCAACAATAGGATTCCAAGCGTTTTCAGCAGGAATATATTCAATAAAACATTTTCCTCGTTCTTTACTCTTTAGAAAAACTAACCCCTCATCAAATCGCTCATTTAGCCAATCCTTTTTTGATGATACTTGAATATCATTGTTATTTGAAATCGCACAGCATATATGCTCTTTGTCTATATTCTCATTGGTTACTCTGATATATTCCATAAAAACACCTTGTTTCTAAATTCTAATTTTTCAGTCCAGTTCCAGTCTCATTGAAATTAATTCCTGCCAGCCCTGGTAACGTGAGCAAAAGCCCCTTGGATTGCGACCGAATTCCACGAATCCCATACTTTTATACAAAGCAATTGCATGGCTGTTTTCGCTTACAACCTCCAATTCCAATTGAGAATAGCCTGCTTTTTTTGCACAATCTATGCAGGCTGCGATCAACGCGCGGCCGATTCCAATGCCGCAAAAATCTTTATCAACCGCAACCCCTAATTCTGCACGGTGTCTTATCTTGTTTGATCCCATACTGCCTACGCCCGCTGTTCCGACAATATGTCCGTCTACGACAGCGCAGAGATAAACATCTCTGTCTGCGCGCTCTCTGTCCGCCAAAAACTGCCTTTCAAACGCTGTATCAAAAGTTGCCTCATCCCTGTAGGACGCCAAAAAATCTGTCTGCTCATGAGTCAGGAGAAAAATATCTAAAACCTCCTGCGCATCATCACCAACGGCATTTCTAATGCAACATTCCTTATTATTCTTTAACAATACACTTTTTTCATACTGCATTTCTGCTCTCCTCCGTAAATCCTGTCAGATTTTAGATATAACTCTAAAAGACTTTTATTCTTTCCTGTATCCACTTTACCTCTTATTACGCTGTCCCACAGCAACCATTGTGGCCGCAAAAAATATAACAATTCTTCTGCATTATACCAATCACTTAAACATTTTCCCTGACAACAGCTCTTCTTCTCCCATGTGCTTTCTCACTCAATCAGCCCATGTCAATCTTCAGATCTCCCGGTTTAATGATTCCTTTTGCCCGGAACACTTTCCCTGTCGCCCAGGTGATCACGATCGGAAGCACAAAGCAGATCAAAATCATTCCAGCCCACTGGAAAGCGCCTGCTTCATATCCCTTTGGCAGTTGTGACCATCCTGTTATGATTCCAATAGGTCCCACAAGTCCGGAGGTTCCCATACCGGAAGATATTGCAGGCCCGTTATTCCTCATCCGGAACACGCAGGTAGAAAGAGCGCCTGTAACAGCCGCGGTAATGGTAGGCGGAATCCACAGCACAGGCTTTTTCATCAGATTCGGCACCTGAAGCATGGAAGTTCCAAGCCCCTGCGCCACAAATCCGCCGATTCCGTTATCCGGAAAGCTTAACACCGCATATCCCAGCATATGAGCACAGCATCCTGCGGTTGCCGCTCCGCCTGCAAGAGAAAGTCCGTTCCAGATTTCCATTGTCACAGTACCGTCGGCAAGTCCGGAAAGAACTGCTCCGCCGCCCAGGCCGATGGCGGCGCAGATTGCCGCTGAGCTGATAGGGAGTGTCAGAACTGCCCCTACCACAGCAGAAACCACTATGCCCATCAGAAGCGGCTGAAGATTTGTAGCCCAGCCAATAAAGACTCCCAGCGCATCACAGACGGACTTGAACATGGGCGCAAAAACAATTGCAAGAGCCCCGCCTGTGATAATAGTCACCGCCGGGGTCACAATAATGTCAATTTTTGTTTCTTTGGACACCAGCTTTCCCACTTCACAGGCAATAATTCCAATAAAAAACACAGCCAGGGGTCCTCCGGAGCCGCCCAGAGCATTGCAGGCTGCTCCTACTGCCGCCAGTGAATACAGCACAAGAGGCGGCGCCATAAGCGCGTGGCCGATAGCCAGAGCCATTACAGGACCGGTGACGGAAGTGGCATAGCCGCCGATCTCCAGAAGTCTCTGGGAAATCATGCTTCCCGGCGCCACATTCTGTCCTATGGTATTGATGATAGTGCCGATCAGAAGCGACGCAAACAGACCAAGCGCCATAGCGCTCATGGCGTCAATTCCGTATCTTCTGAACGATATGATTACATTCTTTCTTTCAAGAAAAGTTTTCTTTGTATTTCTCATTGCCTTCTGTCTCCCTTTCGTCCCCCCGAACTGTACTTTAAGCTTTTTATTCCTCCTGAAAATCCTCTAAAGGCTCAGCCGGAATAAACACTCTGGAATTTTCTTTCTGCTCTTTTTTCTTTTTTCCTGACAGTTCCTGAGCTTCCCTGCAGAATTCCATCTGAGAATTCACAGGCTGTTTTCCTCTTCTGTCCTGTTTTTCGTAGGTTCCGTCAGGCTGAAGGATGTGGGCTTTTACATTGTCTTTTAATTCCAGTTCCAGCACATGCATGATCTGCGCCTTGATCTTTTCATCCTCTACCGGAAAAACAATCTCTACACGACGGTCCAGATTTCTCGGCATCCAGTCTGCGCTTCCCATATAAAACTCTTCAATTCCGCCATTATAAAAATAAAAGATACGGCTGTGTTCCAGGAAATCGCCTACAATAGAACGCACATGGATATTTTCGCTGACTCCCGGAATACCGGTCTTCAGGCAGCAGATTCCACGGATCACCAGTTCCACCTTAACTCCGCAGGAGGATGCATAATAAAGGGCCTGCATGATCACAGGATCGCAGAGAGAATTCATTTTTGCCATAATATGGCCGGGAATTCCTTTTCTGGCATTTTCCGCCTCCCGTTCAATCATTTCCAGGAATCGTGTTTTCATCCAGATCGGAGCAACAATCAGTCGATTCCAGCGTCTAGGCTCAGAATAACCTGACAGCATGTTAAATACCGCCGTAGCATCCTCTCCGTAGCGCTCGTCGCAGGTAAAAATGCCACAGTCTGTATAAAGCTTCGCAGTAGAATCGTTGTAGTTTCCAGTCGCAAGATGAACATAACGGCGGATTCCTGTCTCCTCTCTTCTTACTACAAGGGTGATTTTACTGTGAGTTTTCAGTCCTACCAGGCCGTAGATTACGTGACAGCCGGCCTTTTCCAGCATTTTTGCCCATACAATATTATTTTCCTCATCAAACCGTGCCTTCAGCTCCACCAGAACAGTGACCTGCTTGCCGTTTTCCGCCGCCTGAGCCAGCGCCGCAATGATAGGAGAATTTCCGCTGACGCGATAAAGCGTCTGCTTGATGGCAAGGACTCCCGGATCTTTTGCAGCCTGCCGTACAAAGTTCACCACCGGATCAAAGCTCATGTAAGGATGATGCAGGAAAACATCGCCTTCACGGATCACTTCAAAAATATTTTTGTCGGTCTGGAACTGAGGAACCGGTGCAGGTACATACTTGCCGGATTTATATTTTTCAAAGCCTTCCAGCCCATAGACCTTCATAAGCACAGTAAGATCCAGCGGTCCAGCTATGCTGAAAATATCCTCGTTTCTGATGTCAAACTCTGTTTTCAGGATCTTAAGAAGACGCTTATCCATTTTTTCTTCTGCTTCCAGACGGATAACCTCGCCCCACTGACGTTTCTTCAGCTGTTTCTGGATTTCCACCAGCAGATCCTCCGCCTCGTCCTCATCAATAGAAAGATCCGCGTTCCTCATGATCCGGTAAGGATGGGCGCATACCACATCATTGCTGAGGAACAGCTTGCCGATATTTCTCTCAATAATCTCTTCCAGAAGGATCACAGTTCTGACACCCTGTTTACCGGAAGGGATCTCGATCACTCTTGGCAGTACAGAAGGAACCTGAACTGTAGCAAATTCCAGAACCTCTCTCCCTTTCTTTTTGTCCTTCTTAGAGATCAGCGCGCCGATGTTCAGCGTTTTGTTCCTGATCAGAGGAAACGGCCTGGACGAATCCATTGCCATCGGAGTAAGCACCGGATACACATTGTCCTCAAAATAACGGTCTGCAAATTCTTTCTGCTTTTCTGTCAACTCCTCATGGGCAAGGATCAGATGAAGTCCTACCTTTTCAAGCGCAGGCATGACCGAACGTGTAAAGGTACTGTACTGGACACGTACCAGCTCATGAGTCTGCTCACTGATCTCCCGAAGCTGCTCTTTCGGGGTCAGACCTGCAATATCTGTTTTTCATACCCTGCATGAACCTGATCCTTTAAGGATGCCACCCGGACCATAAAAAATTCGTCAAGGTTTGAAGAAGTAATGCTCAGAAATTTCAGCCTTTCAAAAAGCGGAAGAGACTTATCCCTTGCCTCGCTGAGCACCCTTTCATTAAATTTCAGCCAGCTTAATTCTCTGTTCACATAATATTCCGGTTTTTCAAATTTTTTTGTATCCATTCTGCAATATCCTCCCTGGATTCTGTATCAGATTTCCCGCTCCTTTTATACTCTTCTCTTTCTTCTAAGGATCAGATGAATGCCAAATACTTCTTCAAAAAATTCCACCTTGTCTTTTAAAAGTCCCAGCTCCAGAGAAATATCGCGGCTGGAATCAATGATCAGATGAAGTTCCCGGTCCTTCAGCACTGCTCTGAGACCTTCTACCTTCTGATAGTGGCTTCTGTCCATGGCGTTGGCAAGCCGGAGAATGGCCGTGAGTTTTGCAACCAGAAGATAACGGTTTCTGTCCATTCCCGCTCCGTCATCAAGTTTTCGTAATACACAAATTCCGTTGTATTATACCGGACTGCGCTTGCGATCACCTGACGTTCCTCTGTGGAAAGACCTATGATCTCTGTTGCCATGATAATGCGGTAAGAGCATTCTGCCACATCTGCCATACTTATGTATTTTCCGCAGTCATGAAGCTGGACAGCGATCTGAAGAAGAAGCCGTTCTCTTGCTCCCATTCCGTGGACTTTTTCATGCTGTCAAAAATAGTCAGAGCCAGCTTCGTTGTCCCCTGAATATGGTTTTTACTGCTGGAATATCTTTTGGCAATATTTCTGGAAGCGACCAGAATGTCATTTTCAAAATTATGGGCACTTTTTTATATATTTTTTCTTTTCGCAGAATCATACGCAATACCGTCCAGAAGCGACACACCGGAACCCAAACAGCCTCTGCCTGAAATACATCCAGAAAGCTTTTGCAGATAACCATGGTAGGCACAACAAGGGAAGCATATTCCGGATCAATATCCATTTCTGCTGCAAGCATCTGATCCGTCTTATAAACAGTATCCTCATAACGCGCGGTAAATTCTGACATTGTGATAATATGGTCATAAATTTCTTCCCGGAAAATCGTATCCGTAAGAAAATCTCCCATCAGAATCACATTTTTGATGTCTCTGTCCTTCAGATAAAGCCGCTGAAAGGCCGTCAGATCGTTCCTGATAAACTCCCGGATCAGCTGGTCATAATGAGTATTGGCTTTTTCCAGCTCTTTTCAGACGTTCCCTGATACGCATACTTCCCATTTTAAGGCTCTGAGTAGTCACAAGCGTATCTTTGTCAAAAAGAGAAACCTGAAGACCGCCGCCTCCTACGTCAAGGATTGCGGTTCCCTTTTGTATGATCTTTTTAAAGCCTGATTCAATGGCCGCAATGGATTTGTACCCCAGAAAATGCTGCTCCGCATTGCTTAATATCTCCACCCGGATTCCGGTTCTCTGATAGATCTGTTCCAGAATGATCACAGGATTTACCATTTCGCGAAAAGCACTTGTGGAACAGGCGCGATATTCCGTTACGCCAAACTCCAGCATCATATTCCGGAAATCTTTCAGCCTTTCGCAGATAGCGTCCACCATTCCCTGTTCCAGACGCCCGGAAGAATATGCGCCTTTTCCGATTTCCAGACGATATCTTACATGGTTCAGCTCGCGAAATCCGTTTTTTCTGGAAAGCTCAAAAATCTTCATACAGACCTCATAGGATCCGATATCAATTGCTGCAAAGGTTGTTACTGTCATGATTCACTCTCCCTTCCCAAAAGATGGTCAATAAACTGCTGGGCTGTGCGGCCTGTCAGTCCTCCGTGGGAAAGCTCCCACTGCCCTGCCTCAAGAAGCAGCTTTTCCTCCGGCATTTTAATTCCATTTCTCTCTGCCAGCACTTTTACAATATTCTGGAATTCCCTTCTCCCCGGAGCTCCAAAATAAATGCGAACCCCAAAACGATATACAAGAGACAGCTTCTCCTGAACGGTATCGGAAGAATGAAGATCATCCTCATCATTTAACTCCAGCTTGTCTCCGGAGCGTTCCCGTACCAGATGCCGCCGGTTGCTTGTTGCATAGATCAGAATGTTATCCGGCTTCCGCTCCAGTCCGCCTTCGATCACTGCCTTCAGATATTTATATTCAATCTCAAATTCCTCAAACGAAAGATCGTCCATATAAATGATAAATTTGTAGTTTCTGTCCTTGACCTGAGAGATTACCTGATTCAGATCCTTAAACTGATGCTTGTAAACCTCGATGATTCTTAACCCCTCGTCATAATACCGGTTCAGAATGCCTTTTATACTGGAAGACTTTCCAGTTCCCGCATCCCCGAACAGGAGACAGTTATTTGCTTTTCTTCCTCTTACAAAAGCCTCTGTATTCTCGATCAGCTTCTGTTTGGGAATTTCATAGCCTACCAGATCATCCAGCGCTACATGGGCAATTCTTTTTATGGGGGCGATCACCACATTTCCTTTTTCGTCATGCTCGATCCGGAAGCTTTGTGAAGTCCCAGCTTGCCAACTCCGAAATCCTTATAGAACCGGACCATATCCTCCATAAATTCTGTACTGTTTTCTGTCTGCGCCAGGGTTCTGCTCATATCACAGATCCGGTCTCTGACGCGCCTGTTAAACATTTTCCCGGTGTTCTCTGCCGCCTGATAGCTGCAGATGACCCTGCAGCACGATGTATGAAACAGTCTGTCAAAAGCGGTAAGGTCAAAGGCATACAGGTTCCTGAATATCTCAAAATCATGAAGGGCAAGCTCCTGAATGCTTCCTCCCACAGCTCCCCTGATCTCACAGGCTGTACTGAATGCATTTTCGTGATTTACCAAAAGAAGCGTCAGATAATCATGCCAGAGATTTCCCGAAAAGCCGTAAGCTCCCGCCATCTCCACCAGTTCTCCTACACACCGGAAAAATACAGGCTTCAGACTGTCCGGATCTTTCCTGTCATCAGACAGCGCATCCATCAGTTTTGCCATTTCCAGTAAAATCTCACCGTGTTCCATACCTCTGTACAGAACACATTCCTGTATTTCTGACATTCAGGCTTCCTCCTGTAATCCGTAATTTCCCAGAACTCTTACCCGATTGGCTTCCGCCTCAAGTCCCCGGATAGCGTTTTTTACTGCCGGATCCTCCAGATTCCCCTGGAAATCCACAAAGAAACGATATTCCCAGGTTTTTCCCGGAATAGGTCTGGACTCGATCTTTGACATATTCAGTCCGTTATATATAATATGGGAAAGCATATTATAAAGAGTCCGTCTCTCATGGGGAAGCTCAAAGCAGACACTGACCTTCTGGGATTTTTTCTCATAGACTGCTCTGTTGCTGACAATGATAAATCTTGTGACGTTCTGCTCATTATGGCAGATATTTTCTGCAAGGAGTTCAAGCCCGAACAGCTGCCCTGCTTCTCTGCTTGCAATGGCTGCGCAGGACGGATCCCGTTTTTCACTGACTTTTTTTGCCGAGGCTGCTGTGTTTTCCGTTTTTACTGTTTTCCATCCGGGATTCTCTTCCAGAAAACGTCTGCACTGGGCAAGAGCCTGAGGATGAGAATATACTGTTCTGATATCCTCCAGGGAGCTTCCCGGAATCCCAAGAAGAACATGATCCACCCGTATCACCTGCTCTCCTACAATATGAAGCTGGTATTCTGTAAGAAGATCATAAATATCTGTCACAATGCCCTGAGTGGAGTTCTCAATAGGAAGAACTGCATAATCCGCCCTTCCTGACACAACCTCTTCCATTGCGTTGCGGAAGGTTTCCGCATGATAGCTTTTAATCTCCTCCGGAAAATACGCTCTCATGCTGCATAGCTGTATGCGCCCTCCACTCCCTGGAAAACAACCGTAACATTTCTAAGAGGCAGGGTGTCTACCATTCGTAATCTCTGTTCTCTTCTTTTCCGTTTGAAGTGAGAAGCTGATACTGACGTTTGCGGCTGATGGCCATGATCTGCTGAAAAACTTCCTGGATTCCCAAAGCATTAAACTCTCCATGGGCCTGCTCTCCCAGTGATTTCAGTTTTTCTCTTTCCCTTACTGCGTCAAATACCGGTTTTCCGGTACGGATTTTATAGTTTGCCACATCTTCACTGACCTTCATTCTTTTTTCAAAAAGTCTGAGGATCTCACTGTCTATCTCATCTATCTGTCTTCTGCATTCCTGCAAATCTGTCATCTGTATTCCTCCCTGATAAAACTGCTGCCGTCCACAGGGCAGTATCCCTGGCGAACAGCAATGTCCCGCTTCTGTTTCCGGAACTTTTACAGTAAGTGTAGCATCTGCGTATTGTTTTTTCAAGACCGGGGCATGCTATAAAGAAGTTAAATTTATGTAAAAAAACAGGAAAGGATTGCTGTATATGAAACGAAATTTTCTGCTCTGCGGCTCTTTGGGCTGGTGTCTGGAAGTGTTCTGGACAGGCCTTCACTCTCTTCTGAACGGTCAGCTCACCATGATGGGGCAGACCTCTCTTCTGATGTTTCCTATTTACGGCTGCGCTGCAGTGATCGCCCCTCTTTATCACAGACTTGCATCCATTCCCGCCGCTGTCCGGGGCTGCCTTTATACGGTTGGTATTTTTGTTACTGAATTCTTTGCCGGAAGCTTTCTGAAGCACCTTGGGATCTGCCCTGGGATTATAGCCACACCCCTTTTCACTACAGAGGAGTCATACGCCTGGACTATGCGCCGGTATGGTTTGTTACCGGCCTCCTTTTTGAGAAAATACTTTCAAAATCATCTTGAAAAAACACTTTTTCTATTATATCATTAAGAGTGATAATTTCAGAAATAACAGTTCTGAATCTGATTCCAGTTAGGGAGGTAACAAATGAGACATGTAATGAGCCCGTTGGACTTTTCTGTGGAAGAGCTTGATAAACTTCTTACCCTGGCCAACGACATTGAAAAGAACCCTGAAAAATATGCCCATGCCTGCGACGGAAAAAAACTTGCTACTTTGTTTTATGAGCCAAGTACCCGTACCCGTTTAAGCTTCGAAGCTGCCATGATGAATCTGGGCGGCAACGTGCTTGGATTTTCCTCGGCTGATTCCAGCTCCGCTGCAAAGGGCGAAAGTGTTGCAGATACCATCCGCGTCACATCCTGCTATGCAGATATCTGCGCCATGCGCCACCCCAAAGAGGGCGCTCCTCTGGTAGCTTCCATGGCTTCTTCCATTCCTGTTATCAATGCCGGAGACGGCGGTCATCAGCATCCTACTCAGACACTTACCGATCTTCTTACTATCCGCTCTCTGAAGGGAAGACTGGACAACCTTACCATCGGTCTGTGCGGAGACCTGAAGTTCGGACGCACCGTACATTCTCTGATCGAGGCTCTTGTACGCTACAGCAATGTAAAATTTGTACTGATCTCTCCGGAAGAGCTTCGTGTTCCAAGCTATATCCGCGAGGATGTGCTGACCAGACACAACATTGAATTTGAAGAGGTAGAACGGCTCGAGGATGCCCTTCCGAAACTTGACATTCTTTACATGACACGTGTTCAGAAGGAACGTTTCTTCAATGAAGAGGACTATGTCCGCATGAAAGACTTCTACATACTGGACAGGCAAAAGATGGAGCTTGCAAAGGAGGATATGTATATCCTGCATCCTCTTCCCCGTGTAAACGAAATCGCTGTTGAGGTGGATGACGACCCGAGAGCCGCTTATTTTAAACAGGCACAGTACGGCGTTTATGTCCGTATGGCCCTGATTCTCACATTACTGGAGGTGGATGTAACATGTTAAACGTAGGAGCACTCCGCGAGGCTATGTTCTTGACCATATCAAGGCAGGCAAAGCCATGACGATCTATCATGACCTGAAACTGGACAAGCTTGACTGTACAGTTGCCATTATCAAAAACGCCCGCAGCAACAAAATGGGTGTTAAGGATATCATCAAAGTTGAATGTCCTATCGAAAAGCTGGATCTGGATATCCTTGGCTTTATTGACCACAATATCACTGTCAATATCATCAAGGACGAAAAGATTGTTGACAAAAAAGAGCTGAAGCTTCCAAAAAAGATCACCAATGTGATCAAATGCAAAAACCCCAGATGTATTACTTCCATTGAGCAGGGGCTGGATCATGTATTCTTCCTGGCAGATGAAGAAAAAGAGATTTACCGCTGCCAGTACTGCGAAGAAAAATACAGAGGAAAACGCAACAAATAAAATTCCATTTATAGACGGCAAAACAAGAGACAGATGAAGATCAGCCTGCTGCAGGCCTCTGATCAAACATCTGTCTCTTTTTATTTCCATCCATATTTTTATTTTATCGTAATATATGCACAAGCAGACCGATAAGCCGGGTTATGTCGTTGAGTGATCATCTGTCTAGGCCGGCCGTTACCGGACGGCTCAAGCGACCCACCTGAAAGCACGACGGGCAGCCGTATCGCTTTCTTCTCGGTCTTGCTTCAAATGGAGTTTACATGTGCCCGTTCTGTTACCACAACGGCGGTAGTCTCTTACACTGCCTTTCCACCCTTACCTTCATAGAGAAGGCGGTTTATTTCTGTTGCACTGGCCTGGGAGTCACCTCCACCGGACGTTATCCGGCATCCTGCCCTGTGAAGCCCGGACTTTCCTCGTCTGCACCCTTTCGTCTGTACAGCCGCGATCACCTGGCCTGCTTGCGCAAAAGCTATTTTAACACGGTTTACTCAAGATGTAAAGAAAGATTTCTATACGTCAAAACAGCTTCCTCCTACAAATTCTCTTAAAATGGAATTATGGGGAACCGCCTCGCTTGGAACTGCTACAAAATAGTCCAGGAACTTCAGGAGACGTTTTGCCTCCACATATTCCGGCTCCTTCTGATCAATTCCAAACAGGAGAGGTTCTGCATAAAGCTTCAGACATGCCAGCTCATATACCAGAGCTGAATTAAACATTACATCCGCCTGTTCCTGGAACGGAAAAATATTCGCCTCCTCGCCTCTGCGCACAGAAGGCCAGCGGGCAATGGTTTCCTTTGCTGAGATGCCTCTTGTCCGGGCGTCCCTGACGATCCTGCGGATCAGCCGTCCGTCTGTGGTAGGGATCCGGTTATGCTCGTCAATATTCAGCTGCGTCAGAGCGCTGATGTAGATTTTAAACTTGTTTTCCATCGGAAGCCCATAGCTTAATCTGTCGTTCAGCCCGTGGATACCTTCGATCACAAGCACGTCTTCTTTCCCCAGCTTAAGAAAATCTCCTCTGTATTCCCTCATGCCGGTTTTGAAATTGTATACCGGAAGCTCCACTCTCTCGCCGCTTAAAAGCGCCAGCATGTCTTTATTAAACTGTTCTACGTCAATGGCTTCCAGACATTCGTAGTTCTTTTCTCCAAACTCATCCAGAGGGGTGTTCTCTCTGTTCACAAAATAATTATCCACGGCAATGGGATGAGGCCGCATGCATGGGCTCTCAGCTGAATACTCAGTCTGTGAGAAAACGTTGTTTTTCCTGAAGAAGAAGGACCGGCGATCATGACAAATTTTTTATTGCCGGCTTCTGCGATCCTTTCTGCGATCCCGGAAATCTTTGCCTCCTGAAGAGCCTCCTGAACCAGAAGGATATTCTGGATCCCCTCGCCTGTGATCCTGTCATTCAGATCTCCCACACAGGCAATATCCAGTTTTTCCACCCATTCCTGAGATTCTTTCTGAACCCGAAAGATTTTTCCTCAGCGCAAAAGGCGGGATCTCATCCGGTCTGTTCCTTTCCGGAAATTCCAGTACAAAGCCTTCGTCATAAGACTTCAGATCAAAATATCTGAGATAACCGGTATGGCTTGCCATATATCCGTAAAAGTAATCCTCATAATTCCCAATACTGTAAAGGTTTACCCTGGATACTCTCCGATAGCGAAAAAGCTGCTCTTTGTCATACATCCCGTGTTCATGGAAAAGCTCGACCGCTTCATGGGTACTGACAGAACGCTTTTGGATGGGAAGGTTTGCCTCTGCAAGCTCATGCATCCTGGCCTTTACCCGATCCAGAAACTCCTGGTCAGGGGCTGTACTTTGCTTTATGGTAAAATAATATCCGGAGCCTACCGAATAATGGATCACCACATTGTCTGCGCCATCCTTGCCCGCAACATCATAAATCGCTTTTAAAAGAAGCATGCACACACTTCTTTTATAGGTCTCATGTCCAATACTGTCCTTTGTTGTCACAAGCTCCAGCCTGCAGTCCTTCTTCAGCTTCTTGTGCAGTTCTTCCAGCTTCCCGTTGACTGTCACAAGGATCACGGGAGCATCCCAGAGTTCCCGGAAGTCTTTTACAATCTCTCCATACGCAGTTCCCTGTGGATACTCTTTTACTGTCCCGCCGAGTTCGACCTTTCGCATATTCTGTTCCATAAAGCCTCACGCCTCCTGTCCTTCGCTCTCCGCAGCCTTTCAGGCTCTGTGAATTTTAGGTTATAATAAAGTATATGGGCTTACTATACGGGCGCATGAAACCTTCAGCTCCGGAAATTCTGCTGAAAGCTTCCTGCTTACTGCTCCATAAAAATATATTCTGTTCCGTAATGTCCGGCATCGATCACTGCCAGCCCCTGCGCTGTGGCATCAATTCCTGTATGGTGGTCAATGTCTCCTGTAATATAGACCTGGGCGCCCTTTTTCAGCGCATCCGGAATCATGCTTTTTCCGCTGCCTGTACATACCGCTGCTGTTTCTACCATCTGTTCCGGCTCACCATAAAGCCTTACGTCATTCAGGGACAGCGCCTCCTTTACATAAAGAGCACATTCTTTAAGGCTCATTGGTTCAGGAAGTTTTCCCACGCGTCCGAACCCCTGCGGCCTCTGCTCTGTTTCTGCTGTCACAGAAAGAACCTGACGTTCTTTCAGTTTCAGATAATCCGCGCTGAGTTCTGCCATTCCCATTACATCATAATTGGTGTGCATGGCAAAATACGAAATATTATGGCGGATCAGTGACAGCACCTTTCTGCCTGTAAAATCGTGATTATTGATCTTTTTCATGCCACGGAAAATCATTGGATGATGAGTAATGATCATATCCGCCTGCGCTTTCACAGCTTCCTCCAGCACAGCCTCCGTAAGATCCAGAGCAAGAAACACATGATGTACCTCCTGCCCGTCATCTCCTACCAGAAGTCCTACATTGTCCCAGTCTTCTGCATGTTTCCGGGATATTCTCCCTCCAGCCAGTCTGTCAGTTCTCTAACCTTCATATCGTCTTAAAGCGGTAAGGATCTTCCGCTTTTCCTCCTCTACTTCCTGTCTGCGCTGTCCTGCCGAAGCTCCCGGAGCATCCTTCAGGCGCTCAAGGATCTCCTTTCGGATCCTGAGTTCCCGTTCCAGATACTGTCTCAGAACCGGATGACATTTTTCCAGAAGAAACTTTCCGAATTCCAGCTCTTCTTCTGTCCACTCTCTGTCTGCTTTTCCGGGAACAGCCTTCATCAACGGATAAAATTTTCCCTCTTCAAGAACCATTTCTTCATTTACAATATGGTATCCATTTTCAAAAAGAAATTTCCTTACATGAGGAATGTCTGACTGGGGCTGAAGGATCAGCTCCCGGAAGCTTTCGGGTTTCTTCTCCCTCTGTCAGGATTTTTTCCATCAGAGGGCCTCCCATTCCGGCAATCACAAGAGTGTCCCCCTCTTCTTTGCCGATTTCCTTCAATCCGTCAGAAAGTCTTGTTTCTATGTAGTTATCCAGTCCATACTGATGAATATGCTCCCTGGCTCTGGACAAAGGTCCTTTCCCCACATCTGCGGCGATCGCCTGGGGAATCTTTTTTTCAAATATCAGGTATACCGGCAGATATCCATGATCGCATCCCACATCTACCAGCCGGTTTCCTTCCGTCACCATCTCTGCAATGGCAGACAGTCTCAATGATAACTGCATGTCCTGCTCCTTAATCCAGATAATCCTTCAGCTTGCGGCTGCGACTTGGATGACGGAGCTTGCGCAGCGCCTTTGCCTCAATCTGACGGATACGCTCTCTGGTAACATTAAATTCTTTTCCCACCTCTTCCAGAGTGCGGGCGCGTCCGTCATCAAGACCGAATCTGAGACGAAGAACCTTCTGTTCTCTTTCTGTCAGGGTTCCGAGGACCTCGATCAGCTGCTCCTTTAAAAGAGTAAAGGCTGCAGCGTCTGCCGGAACCGGGACATTATCATCCTGGATAAAGTCACCAAGATGGCTGTCCTCTTCCTCACCGATCGGTGTTTCCAGAGAAACCGGCTCCTGGGAGATCTTCAGGATCTCGCGTACACGGTCCACAGACATATCCATTTCTTCTGCGATCTCCTCCGGACTTGGTTCGCGTCCAAGCTCCTGAAGCAGCTGACGGGAAACACGGATAAGCTTATTGATGGTCTCTACCATATGAACCGGAATACGAATGGTTCTGGCCTGGTCTGCAATGGCTCTTGTGATAGCTTGGCGGATCCACCAGGTAGCATAGGTACTGAATTTATATCCTTTGCGGTAATCAAACTTTTCTACCGCCTTGATAAGACCCAGATTTCCTTCCTGGATAAGATCAAGGAAAAGCATTCCTCTTCCCACATAGCGCTTTGCAATGCTGACAACAAGACGAAGATTTGCTTCTGCAAGACGTTTCTTTGCATTTTCATCGCCTTTTTCCATTCGCTGCGCAAGCTCGATCTCCTCGTCTGCAGTCAGAAGACTGACCTTACCGATCTCCTTCAGATACATGCGGACAGGATCCTCTATGCTGACGCCTTCCGGAACAGAAAGATCGATCTTGTCAAGCTCCACCTCTTCCTCGTCGTCCAGCTTGTCAATGTCCATGTCGTCATCCAGGATCAGTTCCTCGTCATTTCCTGTAATGCGGAGCACATCTACCCCACTTGCTTCAAGAAAGTCAAACACCTTTTCCATCTGATCCACTTCCAGATTCTGATCCTTAAAAAAGTCATTGATCTCCTGATATTCCAGCACATTTTTTTTCTTTTTGGCAAGCTCCAGAAGTTCTACCAGTTTCTCACTGAATTTGCCCATATTCATTTCCATAGGTGCTTAATCCCTCCATATAGTGTTAATATTTTATCCTTATTCAAAAGAAATATGCAGTTCCCGGCGTTTTCTGCAAGATCCTCCAGTTCTTTTTTTGCTTTTACAAGCTTCTGCAGACCCTGAAGATCGGACGGATCCCAGTTTCTGTTCTTTTCCGCAAGGCTTTCCTGCTTGATTCGGAGAAGCGTGTCCGCAAATGCCTGATCCTGTTCCTGCTGCGTTTCCAGATGAATCGTGGCGTTAAATAAAGAAGCCACCTCTCTCTGTTCCTCGCTGTCCGGGAAGCTGTTCAGAAGTCTTGCAGGATTTATTTCGCCCTCTTCTCTCTGCTGAAACAGCATCTGAGCCACCTCCCGGTAAAGGGGAACAACAAAATCCTCCGGAGTCAGATACTGGGCTACCTTGTCAAATATCTTCGGATAAGTGACAAGCCAGGTAAGCATAAGCTTCTGGGAAGTGTCTGACGCCGACTCCTTTTTCTTTTTTTCCGGCGAACCGGATTTCGGCTGAGTCCGGTGCTCTGCAGGAGTCCCCTTTAAAGCCAGCGTATTCACACGCTTTCTCAAATCCTCACTGCTGATCCCATAACGTCCTCTGTATATTTTAACGACAGCGTCGATGTAAAGATTTCGTTCCAGCTCATCCTTCAGTTCCAGAAGCATCTGTGCACACCGCTCAAAAAACTGATTCTGACCCTGAGGATCATTCATGGAAAATTCGTTTTCCGCCACCTCAACCCGGAACAGAAAGCTGTCCCTGGCCTCTTCAAGCCTCTGTTCAAAGGCCTCCGGTCCCATATTCCGGATAAATTCATCCGGATCCTTATAGGGCTTCAGACTGACAACTCTGGAATTTACCCCTGCCTCCCGAAGGATCGGAATTCCCCTGAGCGCCGCCCGGATTCCCGCTTCATCACTGTCATATAAAAGCAGCACTTCCTGAGTATAGCGCTTCAGAAGACTTGCATGTCCTGATGTAAGCGCTGTTCCCAGAGATGCCACCGCGTTGGTAAAGCCAGCCTGGTGCATGGAAATCACATCCATATAGCCCTCGCAGAGGATCAGATATTTTTTCCTTGTGGTCCGGGCAATGTTCAGCCCGTAAAGATTCCTGCTTTTATCAAAAATCTTTGTTTCCGGAGAGTTGAGATATTTAGGCTTCGCATCTCCCATAACGCGTCCGCCAAAGCCAATGACCCTGTTATTTACATCCATGATCGGAAAGATCACCCGGTTCCAGAATTTATCATACATTCCGTGCCGTTCGTCCACATTAAAAAGCCCAGACTCTCTCAGCCGGTCATCCGGATAGCCTTTGGCTTTCAGATAGCGGTACAGGCCTCCGCCGGCCCGGTCCGAATACCCCAGCCCGAACTTTCTCATAGTCTCCTCGCTGAGTCCCCGGTTTTTCAGATAATCAAGACCTGTCTGACCTTTTTCTGTGCGAAGCTGATAATAAAAATACTGCGCCGCCTGTTTATTGATCTCCAGAAGCTCTGCTTTTTCCTGAGCCTTCTGTCTGACTTCTCTGGAGTATTCGATCTTCGGAAGCTCCACCCCCGCCTGTCTGCCAGATGCTTTAAGGCCTCTCCAAAAGTATAATTCTCATACTCCATAATAAAATTAAATACATTCCCTCCTGCTCCGCAGCCAAAGCAGTAATACATCTGTTTGCCGGGCGTTACGGAAAAGGAAGGAGTTTTTTCGTTATGAAAAGGGCACAGACCAAAATAGGAATTTCCCTTTTTTGTAAGTCTTACATATTGGATACTACGTCTACAATATCATTTTTGCTTCGTACTTCTTCAATGATATCGTCTGAATAGCGCATAGACATCCTCCTCTGTTATTTAATAGCTGTCCCATGACTGAGGTATGTAATTTCCCGGAACTTTGTCATTAGAATACTGATCTGTCATTCCGGAGAGATAATCGCAGACCGCTCTGTCTGTGGACTCTCCTTTTAGAAGCAGATCCCGGTATTCTCTGGACATTGCCTCCGGATGCTCTATATAATACCGATACAGCTCCTTCAGCATATTGATCGCCTTTTTTTCCTCGCGCTTGGCTTCCCGGTGATCATAAACGCTCCGGAACATCAGCTCCCTGAGATCCATAAGCGCTTCCTGTATCTCCTCTGACATCTGGATCCGGTCTCTGTCCATACTGTTTTCTATAATGTCATGTACAAAGGTATTCAGCCTCTCTCTTGTGGTGTAGCCAGAAGCATTCTCATGGTTACGGGAATATCGTCCTCTGTAATAATGCCGGCTCTCTGCGCATCGTCCATATCATGATGAAGATAGGCGATCTTATCAGAAAACCTTACCACCTGTCCCTCCAGAGTAGAAGGATTCCCGCTGGTACGGTGATTCAGGATCCCGTCAATGACCTCCCAGGTCAGATTGAGACCTTCACCGTTTTTTTCCAGAACCTGCACTACCCGGGCGCTCTGTTTATAATGAGCAAAACCGCCCGGACTGATCTCATTAAGAGCTTTTTCTCCAGCATGACCAAAAGGCGTGTGTCCCAGGTCATGTCCCAGCGCAATGGCCTCCACCAGATCCTCATTCAGTCTGAGAGCTTGGCAATAGTACGGGCGATCTGAGAAACCTCCAGTGTGTGAGTGAGACGGTTTCTGTAATGATCTCCCTGAGGCGCCAGAAAAACCTGAGTCTTATCCTTCAGTCTGCGAAACGCCTTACTGTGAAGAATCCTGTCTCTGTCCCGCTGAAATACAGTGCGCACATCACATTCTTCTTCCGCCCGTTCCCGTCCTATGGATCGGACACTGCAGGAAGCATAGGGACTTAAAAGCTCCAGTTCCCTTTTTTCCATGCTTTCTCTTATATTCATAGGCAATTCCTCCACAGAATGACAAAATACCCCTTATTAATTATATTCTACACAAAGCTTCAAATTCCTCTTTTTTTCAAAAAAATAAGCATATGGATTTTTCCCGACACGGGTTTATTAAACAGGCAAGACTATATAAACTCTCAGACTTATTAAAAAGATCTTGTCAGTATGCAAAAAACTCTTAACATCACATCAATCTCTGTGATATCAAGAGTTCTAAATCAGAATGCGGAAGATGGGACTTGAACCACACAAGCGCAATGCTTACAAGATCCTTAGTCTTGCTCGTCTGCCAGTTCCGACACTTCCGCATATCGCATTCATAGAGGAAAAACCTCTGCGCGATAAAATATGAAATTGTGACTATTAAATAGTCATGCGGAAGATGGGACTTGAACCCACACGAGCGCAATGCTCACAAGATCCTTAGTCTTGCTCGTCTGCCAGTTCCGACACTTCCGCATATCGCGTTTTTCGGAGAAAGTTTTCTTTCTCGCTGCGACGGATATTAGTATAACAAAGGGGTATATGATTGTCAACACATTTTTTGAAAAAAATTAAAAATTTTCAAGTTTTTTTTGAAAAAAGAGGAATTTGAAATTTTGTGTAGAATATAATTAATAGGAGGAAGATTATCGGCTTACCTGTCAGTCTTTGGAGGATAGAAGATATATGAATATCAGAGAGAGCATGGAAGAAAGAGAACTGGAACTGCTGAGTCCTTATGCCGCATACAGTGGACGTTCCAGAGGAAGAGACCGGGAGGAAGAAGAGTGTGACGTCCGGACGGTTTACCAGAGAGACCGGGACAGGATCCTGCATAGCAAAGCTTTTCGCAGGATGAAGGATAAGACTCAGGTTTTTCTGGCTCCGGAAGGAGATCATTACAGGAACCGGCTGACGCACACTCTGGAGGTATCCCAGATCGCACGTACTATAGCCAAGGCACTTCGCCTGAATGAGGATCTTGTGGAGGCGATTGCACTGGGACACGACCTTGGTCATACGCCTTTCGGACATTCAGGAGAGACCGCACTTAATACCGTTCATCCTGAGGCTTTGCCCACTACCGTCAGAGCGTCCGCGTGGTGGAAGTACTGGAGAAGAACGGTGACGGACTGAATCTTACCTGGGAGACAAGAGACGGAATCCTGAATCACCGTACCAGCGGTCATCCGTCCACTTTGGAGGGACAGGTAGTCCGCTTTTCGGATAAGATTGCCTATGTTCATCATGATATGGACGATGCCCAGAGAGCTGGGATCATTACAGAGAATGATATTTCTGCCAGTCTCAGGGAGTTTCTTGGACAGACCACAAGAGAAAGGCTGAATACCTTTGTACATGATGTGATTGAGCACAGCATTGACCAGCCTTCCATTCAGATGTCTGCTCCTGTAGAGCAGGCACTCATGGATCTTCGATCAGAGATGTTCCAGAAAGTATATCTGAATCCCATTGCGAAGCGTGAGGAATCCAAGGCAATCAAAATGCTGACAGAATTATACGCCTATTACATAGATCACCCGGAAGCAATGTCCAGGGAGTACGTTGCTCTTATTGAGAAAAAGGGAGTTCCCAAAGACCGGGCGGTATGTGACTGGCTGTCAGGAATGACGGATCAGTATTCCATGAAGAAATTCAAGGAGATTTTCATACCAAGAGCCTGGGAGGTTTATTAGAACGTGGACAAAACTCTTGCAATGAGATATAATATTTATTTACGCGAAAGATGTCGCATTTTCTTGGATATGCGGCATATCAAATCAAAGGAGGATAAGCATGCGCTATTCCGACGATATCATTGAAGAAGTGCGAATGAAAAATGATATTGTAGACGTGATATCCCAGTATGTAAGACTGACCAGAAGAGGAAGCTCCTATTTTGGTCTGTGTCCTTTTCATAATGAGAAGACCCCTTCCTTTTCCGTAACGCCGTCCAAGCAGATGTATTACTGCTTCGGCTGCGGAGCTGGAGGAAATGTATACAATTTTGTAATGCAATATGAGAATTATTCATTTGGAGAAGCACTTTCCCATCTGGCAGAGCGTGCCGGTGTGGAACTTCCCAAGATCGAATATTCCAAGGAGGCAAGGGCGAAAGCGGAGAAGCGTGCAGCCTTGCTTGAGATCAATAAGAAAGCGGCTCAGTATTTTTATTACCAGCTGCGCCGTGAAGGTGGAAAAAATGCCCACGATTATCTTACAGGCAGAGGTCTCAGCGAAGAGACGATCAGGAAATTTGGTCTGGGGTATTCAGACAAGTACAGTGATGACCTGTATAAATATCTGAAATCCCAGAATTACAGTGATGAACTTCTTCGGGAATCCGGCCTTTTCAATGTGGATGAACGCCAGGGCATGTATGACAAATTCTGGAATCGTGTTATTTTTCCAATCATGGATGTCAATAACAGGGTGATTGGATTTGGCGGGCGAGTGATGGGAGACGGCAAGCCCAAGTACCTGAATTCGCCAGAGACCCGTATTTTTGACAAGAGCCGTAATCTGTACGGATTGAATATAGCCAGAACCACCAGGAAAAATTACCTGATCCTGTGCGAGGGCTACATGGATGTAATCTCCATGCACCAGGCAGGATTTACCAATGCAGTGGCTTCTCTGGGAACGGCGCTTACATCCGGACATGCCAGTCTGGTGAAGAGGTATACACAGGAAGTGCTTCTTCTTTACGATAGTGATGAAGCTGGTGTAAAAGCCGCCTTGCGAGCCATTCCCATTCTACGGGAAGCCGGCGTGAATTCCAGAGTGGTGAATTTACGGCCTCACAAGGATCCTGATGAATTTATCAAAGCAGAAGGCGCAGAGGCTTTTGAGAAAAGGCTGGAGGCAGCTACGGACAGCTTTATGTTCCGGATAAGTATTGCTTCCGGTGATTTTCCTATGGATGAGCCACAGGGACAGAACCGGTTTTTTGAGCGGTGTGCCCAGTATCTTCTGGAACTTTCTGATGAACTGGAGCGGAATCTGTATATTGAAGCAATTGTAAAAGAATACCGCAGATATGGAATCAGTGTGGAAGACCTTCGGAAGCGTGTAAACACCCTTGCTCTGAAGGGTACGCCTGCAGAGAAGCGTATCCAGCCAAAATCCGGCGGCTCTCCAATGAGAAAAAAGGAGAGCGCGGCAGATAAATCCCAGAAGCTGATGCTTACCTGGCTGGTTACCTATCCGGCAATTTTTGATACTGTGGAGAAATATCTTTCCCCTTCAGATTTTGTAGTTCCTCTTTATAAAGAGGTGGCAGAAATGCTCTGGAAGCAGCACGAAGAGGGAGATGTGAATCCGGCCAGACTTCTGAATGCTTTTACAGACAGTGAAGAGCAGAAAGAGGTGGCCTCTCTCTTTAATGCCACGATCCACCTTGAGACAAAGGAGGAACAGCAGAGAGCATTTTCCGATGCTTTGATCCGCATTAAGCAGGAGAGTCTGGCGGAGAAAAATAAAAACTGGGATCCTGCAGATATGGGGGCTTTACAGGAGCTTGTAAAGGCCAAGAAGGATCTGGAGGAGCTTGGAAGAAAAAGGCAGCAATTGCATATTTCTTTTGAATAAGGATAAAATATTAACACTATATGGAGGTTAGAGTACCTATGGAAATGAATATGGGCAAATTCAGTGAGAAACTGGTGGGACTTCTGGAGCTTGCAAAAAAGAAGAAAAACGTACTGGAATATCAGGAAATCAGTGATTATTTCAAAGACCAGCCACTGGATGCGGAACAGATGGACAAGATCTTCGATTTCCTTGAGGCAAGTGGGGTAGATGTGCTGCGTATCACAGAGAACAGTGCAGATGACCTTATGCTGGACGATGACATGGATATTGATGGTCTGGACGATGAGGAAGAAGTAGAGCTGGACAAGATCGATCTTTCTGTTCCGGAAGGTGTGAGCATTGAGGATCCGGTTCGTATGTATCTGAAAGAAATCGGTAAAGTTCCGCTTCTTTCAGCAGAAGAAGAAATCGAGCTTGCAAAGAAAATGGAACAGGGCGACGAAAATGCCAAGAAGCGTCTGGCAGAAGCCAACCTTCGTCTTGTTGTCAGCATTGCAAAACGTTATGTAGGACGTGGAATGCTTTTTCTGGATCTGATTCAGGAAGGTAACCTTGGTCTTATCAAGGCTGTCGAAAAATTTGATTACCGAAAGGGTTACAAGTTCAGTACCTATGCTACCTGGTGGATCCGTCAGGCTATCACAAGAGCCATTGCAGACCAGGCGCGTACCATTCGTATTCCGGTTCATATGGTTGAGACGATCAACAAGCTGATCCGCGTTTCCAGACAGTTACTCCAGGAGCTTGGACGTGAACCTACTCCGGAGGAAATCGCGGAAGAGATGGACATGCCGGTTGACCGCGTGCGTGAGATCCTGAAGATTTCCCAGGAGCCGGTTTCTCTGGAGACCCCTATTGGTGAAGAGGAGGACAGCCATCTTGGAGATTTCATCCAGGATGACAATGTTCCGGTTCCGGCTGATGCTGCAGCATTTACTCTTTTGAAGGAACAGCTGGTAGAAGTTCTTGGCACTCTTACTGAGAGAGAACAGAAGGTTCTTCGCCTTCGTTTCGGGCTTGATGATGGACGTGCAAGAACACTTGAGGAAGTTGGCAAGGAGTTTAATGTTACCAGAGAGCGTATCCGTCAGATTGAGGCAAAGGCTCTTCGTAAGCTCCGTCACCCAAGCCGCAGCCGCAAGCTGAAGGATTATCTGGATTAAGGAGAGGACTATGCAGTTATCCTTACGACTGTCTGCAATCGCAGACCTGGTGACAGAAGGAAACCGGCTGGTAGATGTGGGATGCGATCATGGATATCTGCCGGTATACCTGATACAGCAGAAAAAAAATTCCATCCGCATTGCAATGGATGTGCGAAAAGGGCCACTTTCCAGGGCACAGGAACATATCCGGCAGTATGGACTGGAGGAATACATACAGACCCGGCTCTCAGACGGACTTGAAGGCTTGAAAGCCGGAGAGGGTGACACCCTTGTGATCGCAGGTATGGGCGGTCCCCTTATGGAAAGGATTCTCACAGATGGCAGGTCTGTGAGAAATTCTTTCTCTGAGCTGATTTTACAGCCACAGTCCGACATTCCCCATTTTCGCAGATTTATCCAGTCTGAAGGCTGGGAGATCACAGAAGAGAAAATGGTGGAAGAGGATGGGAAATTTTATCCCATGATGCGGGTGGTGCCTGGGGAAAATGTTCACAGCAGTTTGAAACTTAACGTGGATTCTTTCCCCAAAAATACGTCTGTGAAAGCTGCTTCTTCTGAGAACCTACATGCTGATGAATGGGCAGAAATGCCGGAAAATCCAGCTGCTTACACCTTGGAGGAAGCTTTTGGCAAATATCTTCTTCAGGAAAAGAACCAGGTGCTTTACCATTATCTTCAGCGGGAATCCCGGATCCGCTCCCAGATTCTGGACCAATTGGAAACGGCACCGAAGGCAGAGGCAGTTACTGCCCGCATTTTGGAAGTAAAGGAGGAGGCGCAGCTGATCGCTGCTGCGCTGGCAGAATATGAAGGTTAAAGAACTGACAGAATGGCTGGGAGGAAATTTTCCGGCAGCAGTTGCAGAGGACTGGGATAATGTGGGACTTCTTACAGGAGATGACGAGAGTGAGGTAAAACATGTCTTTCTTGCCCTTGATCTTACCGAAGCGGTGTTAGACGAGGCTATCCAGGCTGGCGCTGACATGATCGTTACCCATCATCCTATGATCTTTTCCGGTATTAAGAAGATTAACAATCATAGCTTTACAGGACGGAAGATTATCAGTCTGGTGCGCCATGGAATATCTTATTATGCGATGCACACCAACTATGATATTCTGGGAATGGCAGATTTAAGTGCCGGATATCTGGAACTGTCAGATACGAAGGTACTTTGTGCCACCGGGGAAAAAGACGGAGAGCCCATTGGCTTTGGACGCGTGGGAAATCTGCCTTGTGAGATGACTTTAAAGAAGTACGCCCTTCTTGTGAAAAAGAACCTGAAGCTTTCGGATGTGAAAGTGTACGGAAATCTGGAACAGACTGTGAAAACGGCTGCCGTATGTACCGGCTCTGGTAAAAGTATGATCCAGGATGTGCTTGCTGCCGGGGCAGATGTATATGTGACAGGTGATATTGACCACCATACCGGAATTGACACCGTAGCCAGGGGCTTGCAATCATTGACGCAGGTCATTACGGTACGGAATATATTTTTATGGAAGATATGAAGGAAAGACTGGCAAAAGCGTTTCCGGAGCTTACAGTCAGCTGCGCAAAGGTGAGAAGCCCGTATACTATATTATAAGGGTGAGACTTGTTGTAGATGGGCGAGATGATGTCCGCCCGGAGATAAAATGAGTTGTCAGAATAATATTGTTTGGTTTTGGTAAATGTGATTTATGTTTAGCCTAATTGGTCTTTCGGATCAGAAAAGGAGATTTTATGGATCATGCAGTGAAACTTACGATCAATGGGGAAACCAGAGAGTTTCCAATGGGAATTACCTATAAAGAAGTTGTAAAAGAGTACGAAAAGACCAGCCCGGCCCCTGTTATTCTTGTAATTGCAGGTGGCAAGATCTGTGAGCTTCATAAAAAAGCAGAACGGGACGGTGAAGTCCTGCTGGTCACCACAAAAGACAGCATTGGAAATAAAACCTATAAGCGAACTGCATGTCTGGTGCTTTTAAAGGCAATTTATGATCTTGCAGGCAAAGAAAAAGTAGATAAAGTGGTGCTTCATTATTCTGTAGGAAGCGGTTTTTACTTTACCATGGCGGGAGAACAGAAGCTGGATCAGGCATTTCTTGACCAGGTAAAGAAGCGGATGACAGAACTGGTGGAGCAGAAAATCCCGGTGAAGAAACGAAGTGTAGGAACGGATGAAGCAATTGCGCTTTTCATCATCACAGAATGTATGATAAAGAGAAGCTGTTCCGCTATCGCAGGTTTCCAGGGTGAATATTTACAGCATAGAGAATTTTGAGGACTATTTTTACGGGGCAATGGCTTACGATACCGGCTATGTGCCATATTTTGACCTGAAGCTGTATGATGAAGCTTTGTGCTGATTCTGCCGGATGCTAAGGCTCCGGATGTGCTTCCGGAATTCCAGCCCCAGGAGAAAATCTTCCAGGTGCAGAAGGATTCTGAAGAGTGGGGCAGAAAGCTGGAAATCTCCACAGTAGGTGAGCTGAATGACAGATCGTTTCCCAGGGGATACAGAAGATCCTTCTTATGCAGGAGGCCATCCAGGAGTCTGGAATTGCCAGAATTGCAGAGCAGATCGTGGAGGCTGGAAACAAGAAGTTCGTCATGATCGCTGGTCCGTCTTCCTCCGGCAAGACTACCTTTTCCCACAGGCTGTCTATTCAGCTGGCGGCACATGGAATGAAGCCACATCCTATTGCTGTTGACAATTATTTTGTAAACAGAGAGCATACCCCGCTGGATGAATTCGGGGAAAAGGATTACGAGTGTCTGGAAGCCATTGATGTGGAGCAGTTCAACAAAGATATGCTGGCACTTCTTAATGGAGAGAGAATAGAACTTCCGGTGTTCAACTTCAAGACCGGGCAGAGAGAATATAAAGGCGATTTTCTCCAGCTGGGGAAGGAAGACATCCTTGTTATTGAGGGAATTCATGGTCTGAACGACAAATTAAGCTACGCGCTTCCGAAGGAGAGCAAGTTCAAAATCTATATCAGTGCCCTCACCCAGCTGAACATTGATGAACACAACCGGATTCCTACCACAGACGGAAGGCTGATCCGCAGAATCGTCCGGGATGCAAGAACCAGAGGAACCTCAGCCAAGGATACCATTGCAAGGTGGCCATCTGTAAGAAGAGGGGAAGAGAAGAATATTTTTCCATACCAGGAAGAAGCGGATGTTATGTTTAACTCGGCACTGATCTATGAACTGGCATGTCTGAAGGTATACGCAGAGCCTCTTCTCTTCGGAATTTCCAAAGAGGAGCCGGAATATCTGGAGGCAAACAGGCTGCTGAAATTTTTTGATTATTTTGTAGCTGTGCCAAGCGAGGAAGTGCCTAATAATTCCCTGTTAAGAGAATTTATAGGGGGAAGCTGTTTTAACACCTGATGATGCAGATGTGCTTGTAAGAAATTGAGGGTTACTGTTTACTCCGTTTACCGTAACCTTAACAGGTTATACGACAGGGAGAAATGAGAAATAGTGCTTTACATCTTATCACAATAATGTTAAAATAGCACTTGCGCAAGCAGGCCAGGTGATCGCGGCTGGACAGACGAAAGGGTTCAGACGAGGAAAGTCCGGGCTTCACAGGGCAGGATGCCGGATAACGTCCGGTGGAGGCGACTCCCAGACCAGTGCAACAGAAATAAACCGCCATGGCTTGCCATGGTAAGGGTGGAAAGGCAGTGTAAGAGACTACCGCCGTCCTGGTAACAGGCCGGGCACATGTAAACTCCATTCGAAGCAAGACCGAGCAGAAAGCGATACGGCGGCCCGTCGTGCTTTCAGGTAGGTCGCTTGAGCCTTTCGGCAACGGAAGGCCTAGACAGATGATCACTCAACGACATAACCCGGCTTATCGGTCTGCTTGCGTATTTAAGAATCGGATTGTATGATACATATAATGTGATATTTAACCTGAGAAGGTTCAGCACTGCTGGATTTTCCCAGGTTTTATATAATAGGAAATTACTCCGTAATGTTCCTATTACATAAAAACACTCCGATACCAGGACCCAAAGGTCTTTTTCCACTCTCAAACACGCTTTAAGGCAAAAAGTGGAAGCTGTATTCAGCTTCCACAATAAAATATCAATATTGTTATTAAAAACAATGATTTACAGAGATGACTTATTTATTTCTGTGACCAGAGTATTTCTCCTCACAATATTTACATCTGTAAACCTCATTCTCCTCATCTGCCAGAACAAACACCTGATCCAGTCCCTGCTCGATGGAAGTGATACAGCGGGGATTTTTACATCTGATCACGTTTACAACCTGCTTCGGAAGACGAAGGTCTTTTTTCTCAACGATCTTCTCATCCTTAATAATATTTACGGTGATATTGTGATCAATGAAACCAAGGATATCCAGATCCAGATCTTCAATCGGGCACTCAACCTTGATGATGTCCTTTTTGCCCATCTTATTGCTCTTTGCGTTCTTGATGATCGCAACAGTACAATCAAGCTTGTCAAGCTTCAGGTCATGATAAATAGTCATAGCCTTGCCGGCTTTGATATGGTCTAATACGAAACCTTCACGAAGTGCTCCAACATTTAACATGGCAGTTCCACCTCCAATAATGTAAGAATCAGGCCATACGAACATATACACCGTACTGGGCCTGTTTAAAGTATGCAGCTCTCGGATCGCTGTCCACTTCAACAGAAATTTCGTTAACACGAGGAAGCGGATGAAGAATGTACATGTCATCCTTTGCAAGGGAAAGCTTCTGCTTGTCCAGTATGTAGAAATCCTTCATACGAACATAATCTTCCTCATTGAAGAAACGCTCTTTCTGAACACGTGTCATGTAAAGAATGTCAAGCTCCGGAATTGCATCCTCCAGACGTTCTACTTCTAGGAACTCGATGTTGTTCTTCTTCAGCACGTCCTCACGGATATAGCTTGGGATACGAAGCTCTTCCGGAGAGATCAGTACGAATTTAACATTGTTGTAACGAACCAGCGCCTCGATCAGAGAGTGAACGGTACGTCCGAATTTCAGATCTCCGCACAGACCGATGGTAATGTTGTCAAGACGCCCCTTTAAGGAACGGATGGTAAGTAAGTCTGTAAGAGTCTGGGTTGGATGCTGATGACCACCGTCACCGGCATTGATAACAGGAATATTAGAAACCATAGAAGCTACCAGCGGAGCACCTTCTTTGGGATGACGCATAGCACAGATATCTGCATAGCAGGAAACAACACGAATGGTATCGGCAACAGTTTCCCCCTTCGCTGCGGAACTGGAATCTGCAGATGAGAAACCAAGAACCTTACCGCCAAGGTTCATCATAGCAGCTTCAAAACTGAGACGGGTACGGGTACTTGGCTCATAGAAAAGTGTGGCAAGCCGTTTGTCGTCACAGGTATGTGCGTATTTTTTGGGGTTTTTCTCAATATCGCTGGCAAGATCCAGAAGCTTCTCAAGCTCCGGAACACTAAGGTCCAGCGGACTCATTAAGTGTCTCATGATATACCTCCGTTATGAGTGTGTGGTTTTGGGGTAGAGTGTTACGGTTCACGAAAACTCTTTCAAAAAGGATCTTCTGTGAGTGGTAACGCAAAATCTCTTCGACCTATCATATACTACTTGGAATGATTTTTCAAGAAGATTTTGTAAGTATTTTTTCGAAAAACAATCCTGTGAGAAACCAGACCGGGAGATAGTCCAGACGGATGATTCCTTTGTACTGATGGGGCACTCCGGAATAGTCCCAAGGGCACATGTGAAAAGCCTGCAGGATAGAACCGCTGGCAAATTCTGCCAGGTAAAATCCGGCAGTATAAAGGGAGCCTCGCAGAAGTGCCGGAAGGCTTTTCAGCTTTTTGTATACAGGCAGAATCAGGGATGCACAGCCATAAATGGGAAACATAAGAAGAGAGGTAGTCCCTTTCATGGACGCATCTCCCCGGAGCAGGGAATGGAGCCCGGTCCAGAGAATCTCCAGACACAGACCGGTAAAACCACAGAAGAGAAAAGGGTATTTTTTCATATGCTTGGTCTCCTTGGGTAAAATGATAAAAATAACATTCCCATTCTTGCTAAATTTATGCTGCAAGGTTATAATGGAGAGAAAAAGATATTTGATAAACGAGGAGCTTTTATTATGAACTATCAGGAATGCCGTGCATATATCGATGATTCGGCGAAATACGGTTCCGTGCTGGGACTTGATAATATGCGTGAAATGCTGGACAGGCTTGGAAATCCTCAGGATGCAGTTCCTTATGTCCACGTAGCCGGAACCAATGGAAAGGGTTCCGTGATTGCTTATTTATACACCACCCTTACCCGGGCAGGCTATAAAGTGGGCAGATACATATCCCCAACTCTTTATTCTTACAGAGAACGTCTTGAGATTGCCGGCGAGAAGATCTCACAGGAAGATTTTGCAAAGTATGTGACAGAAATTTCCAGGTCAATTGATCAGATGACAGCGGTTGGCATGAATCATCCCACCCCTTTTGAGATTGAGACCGCGGCAGCGTTTTTGTATTTTAAGGAAGAAAATTGTGATCTGGTCCTTCTGGAGACCGGAATGGGCGGTAATCTGGATGCCACCAATATTGTGAAGAATACCAAACTGGCTGTGCTGGTTTCCATCAGCATGGATCATATGTCATTTCTTGGAAATACCCTTGGAGAAATCGCAGAGAAGAAGGCTGGAATTATCAAACCTGGCTGCCGGGTTGTGACCACAAAGCAGAAGCCGGAAGCGGCACAGGTGATTGCAGATACCTGTAACAAGCTTCATGTACCCTGTGTGGTATCTGACCCTGATGAGGCTGTTTTGGAAAAAGAGAGCGTATTCGGTCAGACCTTTTCTTATAAAGGAGAGGAATTTGCAATTTCCCTTGCCGGTGTTTACCAGAAAGAAAATGTAGTGCTGGCATTAAACGCTCTTGAAGAACTGGACAGACTTGGCTGGACTACTACCATGGAACAGCGGAAGGACGGTCTTCTCCACACAAGCTGGAAGGGAAGATTTACGGTTATCCATAAAAAGCCTCTTTTTATTGTAGACGGCGCTCACAATGCCGGAGCAGCCGACAAGATGGCAGAATCTGTCCGGCACTATTTTAATGGGAAAAAACTGATCTACATTATGGGTGTTTTTGCAGACAAGGAATATAAGATTGTCCTTGAAAAAACAGCCCATTTTGCAGAAAAAATCTATACCATAGAGACACCCGGATAATCCCCCGTGCACTGCCGGCAGAGGAACTGGCGAAGGCGGCAAGTATATAATTCCAGTGCCGAGAGTACAAAAAGTATAAAAGATGCTGTGGAAAAGGCATTTTCCTGTGCAGGAGATGACGAGAACAGTGTGATTCTGGCATTTGGTTCACTTTCCTTTATTGGAGTGCTTACAAATGCGGTGGAAGAATATGTCGGATAAGTGTCAGGTACTGAAATGGCAGCGTGTTACTGGTCACGGAGTGAACAGTAATGGCAGTACATTGTGGAAATTGAAGTGTGCAGCAGCTGAATTTGCATGATTAAATACAAAAACTGGAGAGAAAACAATATGACAGATTTGCAGGAATGCAGACGAAAAATAGATGAAATTGACAATCAGATGGTGGAACTTTTTGAGAAGCGGATGAAGGTCTGCGAAGAGGTTGCAGAGTATAAGATCCATACCGGAAAGAAAGTGCTGGATCCGGAGAGAGAGCATGCCAAACTGGAAGAGATCAGGAAAAAAGCGCACGGTGAGTTCAACGAACTTGGAGCCAGGAGCTTTTTCAGCAGATCATGGCCATCAGCAGAAAGCGTCAGTATCAGCTTCTCACCGAATATGGTCCGAAAGAAAAGGAAGACTTCCAAATGGTGGAGCAGCTTCCCAGAAATAATGTGACTGTTGTTTTCCAGGGGGTGGAGGGCGCCTACAGCTATGGAGCCATGCGTGCCTACTTTCAGGAAGACATTAAGAGCTATCATGTGAAGCTGTTCCGGGATGCCATGGAAGAAGTTGCAACAGGAAGAGCAGATTACGCAGTCCTTCCTATTGAAAATTCCACAGCTGGGATTGTGGCAGATATTTATGACCTTTTGACAGAATATAATCTGTTTATCGTGGGAGAGCAGATCCTGAAAGTTGAGCATGTGCTGCTTGGCATGCAGGAGGCTGAGCTTTCCGATATTGCCGGGGTATATTCCCATCCTCAGGGGCTTGCCCAGTGTAAGGAATATCTGGAAGAGCATAGAGATTGGAAAACCACAGCAGTAACCAACACCGCCGCAGCGGCCAAAAAGGTCAGCGCAGATCAGGATAAGACTCACGCAGCGATTGCCAGCAGGGCTGCCGGAGAGATTTACAATCTGAAGGTTCTGGCAGAGAATATCTGCAAAAATGACAGCAATGTGACCAGATTTATTATTCTGGCAAAGAAACCTGTTTATGAGAATAACAGCTCCAGGATCAGTGTATGCTTCGAGGCACGTCATGCAAGCGGAACTCTTTACAATGTACTTTCCCATATGATCTATAATGGTCTGAATATGACCAAGATCGAGTCCCGGCCTATTCCGGGAAAAACCTGGGAATACCGTTTCTTCGTGGACTTCGAGGGAAATCTGCGGGACAGCGCGGTAAAGAATGCGCTGCGGGGCATGGAAGCAGAGACCAGCTATTTGAAAATTCTGGGCAATTATTAGAGCGTGTTTGAAAAAGGCTTTCTGCAAGATGTGCGTCACAATTTGTGGGAGATTTTGTCCGGATGAAGGCGCGTAGCGGGCTACGGCAACTGAATTCGGGCAAAATATACCGCAAAGTGGGGCGTGCAGATTGCGGGAATGATTTTTCAAACACGCTCTAGAGCCGGTTATAGCTGCGAAGGCAGAGAGTGGCAGCAGTTTCATTTATTGTTAAAATTAACCAAAGAATTTAAGAAGATTTTATCTGTTTTTAATATAAGAAAAGTAGAATGAAAAACGGTGCAAATGCGTGAGCCTGCATATCCGAAAGTGTGCTGTCATGAATTGTGCGGGCAGCAAAAAGGAGAAGAGACACGTAAATGCGTCATGGAATTGAGAGGAAACAAAAATGGCAAGAACAGAAGAATGTATCCTTTACCGCAATTTCGACAACGGTGAGGTACTGGACAGAATGACATCACTGATGAACAGCTATGAGGCTGGTGAAGAAGGCTTTGAGAATCGTAAAGAGGAATTTTTCCATATGGCAGGAAGTCTGGTGGAAATGGCAGGAATGTATGGGTTTTCCGGGAATCTGTGGCACACTTATCTGACGCAGCTTCTTGTCAATCACGAGAATGCATTCAGCACCGCTTCCGAGATCAGAGGGGCGGTGGAGGGCAGCATTAACCATCTGGCGCTTCATGATTTTGGAATTTTCAAAGAACTCTATGACTTTGATCTTTCTGTTTTTGACAGGGTGTTTGGAACGGACTGTGCTGATTTTCTCTGTAATTATGTGAATACAGGATGCAACAGCAAGGTATACAACCAGCGTATCTGCGACAGAATCTGTGATATGAGCAAAACACTGGCAGAGGCTTCTACAGTGGAAGAGTTTATGGCAGATATGGTGCAGTTTTACAAAGATTTCGGTGTAGGCAAGCTGGGATTGAACAAGGCATTTCGTATTGAGCATGGTAAGGATGGCAAGCCGATGATCGTACCGATTACCAGAATCGCTCATGTGAATCTGGATGATCTGGTTGGATATGAAATCCCCAAGCAGAAGCTGATCGAGAACACGGAGGCTTTTGTAAGAGGAAGAAAGGCCAATAACTGCCTGCTTTTGGTGATGCAGGAACTGGCAAATCTTCCAGCATCAAAGGTATCCTGAACCGTTATTATGACGAAGGACTTCGCATTATCGAGGTGTACAAGCACCAGTTCCAGGATCTGAATGATGTGATCGCACAGATCAAAAACCGTAATTACAAATTTATTCTTTATATGGATGATCTTTCCTTTGAGGAATTTGAAATCGAATATAAATATCTGAAAGCAGTGATCGAGGGCGGCCTTGAGAAAAAGCCGGACAATATTCTGATTTATGCAACCAGCAACAGACGTCATCTTGTTCGGGAGAAATCCGGGGATAAGCTGGAGGTGGCAGACGATGAAGATCTGCATTTCTCCGATACTGTGCAGGAGAAGCTCTCCCTGGTTTACCGTTTTGGCGTGCGGATTTATTTCGGTGCACCGAACAAGAAGGAATTCCAGAATATTGTTACTACACTTGCAGAGCGCTATGGTGTTACAATGCCTGCAGAGGAGCTTCTGATGAAGCAAACGCCTGGGAGCTTTCTCACGGCGGTCTCACTGGAAGAACGGCGCAGCAGTTTATTGATCATGTTCTGGGAACAAGTGAGGAACAGTAAAAGAATACCAGAGATTATCTGAAATTTATACCTGTGCAATTGGATTCACAGATAAGTGAGTGGTATAGTTATTTCAAACACGCTCTAGGTTTTGGCAAAAGCGGGCAGTACAATAGAAAAAGCTTTTGCTTGTGTCTGACTTACAGGCACAGACAGAAGAAATAATCCTTGGCAGGAGGGAGAAAAGTATGGCAGTGACCACATTTGCGGCAATTGATATCAGTTCCTATGAGATCACCATGAAAATTTTTGAATTTTCCAAAAAGGGTGGTTTCCGGACTGTGGACGATATCCGGTATCGTCTGAATCTTGGAGTAGGGGTATATTCCGGCGGAACCATGGAAGTGGATAAGGTAGATACTATTTGTGAAGTACTTAACGACTTTAAGAGAATCATGCAGAGTACGGTGTGAAAGAATACCGCGCCTGTACCACAAGTGTTTTCCGTGAGATGAAGAATCCGCTGATTATCATTGAACAGATTTTCAGAAGAACTGGAATTCATGTGGAGGTTTTAAGCAATGCCGAGCAGCATTTTCTGGGCTATAAATCTATTGCGGCCATTGAGAATGGCTTTAAGAAAATGATCCAGAAAGGAACCGCTATTCTGGATGTGGGCGGTGGAAACCTGCAGATTTCCCTGTTTGACAAAGATGCGCTTGTAACCACCCAGAGCCTGAAAATGGGAAGCGTGCGTATCCGTCAGCGACTGAAAGAGCTGGAGAAAACCAATACGAATTATGCACAGCTGGTGGAGGAGTTTATCCGTAATGACCTGACCGGGTTTAAGCGTCTTTATCTGAAAGACCGCGAGATAAAGAATTTGATCCTTATGGGGGATTTTCTTACTGAGACTATTTTCCGTGAGGAGAGACAGGATAACATTATTACACGGGCTGAATTCGAGAAGCGGTATGAGAATACGGTTTATAAGACCGAGACTTCACTGTCAGAGGAAATGGATATTGATCCGGAGTATGCCGCTTTGATCGTGCCAACTATGGTTATCTGTAAAGATTTTATGGATCTTTTCAATGCAGAAGCGCTTTGGATGCCAGGTGTATCTCTTCTTGATGGTATTGCCTATGATTTCGGGGAAAAGAAGAATTTTATTAAGAGTGCGCACAATTTTGAAAATGATATTCTGGTGGCAGCCAGAAACATTGCCAAACGTTATTCTACTGGAAAGGATCATATTAAGGGTACTACCGACCTTGCCCTGGCGATTTTTGACAACATGAAGAAAGTGCACGGAATGGGAGACAGAGAGCGTCTGCTTCTTCAGATCGCAGTGCAGCTTCATGACTGTGGCAAATATATCAGTATGGGAGATGTGGCAGAGTGCTCCTATCAGATTATTATGGCTACGGAGATCATCGGACTTTCCACAGAAGAACGTCAGATTATTGCAAATGCGGTGCGCTACAATACCACAGAATTTGTTTATTACAGCGAGATCGCAGGAGAAGTCGGAATGGATCGTTCCGTATATCTTTTGATCGCCAAACTGACTGCAATCCTTCGTATTGCAAATGCTATGGATCGCAGCCATTATCAGAAGGTAAAGAATATGAAGGCTATGCTGAAGGACAGAACCCTGCTTCTTACAGTTGATTCTGAGCAGGATATCTCCCTGGAACTTGGACTTCTTATGGATAAAGTCGAATTTTTTGAAGAGGTATTTGGTATCCGTCTGGTATTCAGACGTAAGAGAAAAGTGTGAGGAGGGGCACAATGGATCTGAAAAATTTTGAAAACCGGAGTATTTTGTGAACAGGGAGTTGAGCTGGCTGAAGTTTGACGACCGTGTTCTCTCAGAAGCAAGAGATAAAAGTCTGCCATTATTTGAAAGACTGAAATTTACCAGCATTGTATCTTCCAATCTGGATGAGTTTTATATGGTTCGTGTGGCTTCCCTGAAGGACCAGGTTCATGCCGGCTATGAGAAAACAGATATTGCAGGAATGGGGCCAAAAGAGCAGCTGAAGGAGATCAGTGTCCAGACACATGAGCTCGTCCGTTCCCAGTACAGCACTCTGAACCGTTCCCTTCTTCCGGCACTTGAGAAGGTGGGACTTCATCTGGTGATGGAGCACGAGAAATTAAACGAAGAACAGCAGGAGTATGTGGACCGTTATTTCGAGGATAATGTTTATCCGGTTCTTACCCCTATGGCAATGGATTCTTCCAGACCTTTCCCATTGATTCGAAATAAGACATTGAATATTGGTGCCTTGATTTCCAAGAAGGATAAGAAAAAGGGCAAGGATGTACTGGTATTTGCCACTGTCCAGGTGCCGTCTGTACTGCCTCGTGTGGTTGCCGTTCCATCCGGGAATAAAGAGGACACTACCGTAATCCTTCTGGAGGAGATTATCGAGCGCAATATTGACAAGCTTTTCCTTGGATATGATGTGGTTTGTGCACATCCTTACCGTATTATGAGAAATGCGGACCTTTCCATAGATGAGGATGGGGCGGAGGATCTTCTGGTGGAAATCCAGAAGCAGCTGAAGAAGCGCCAGTGGGGTGAGGTAATCCGCCTGGAAGTGGAGGATAAAACGGACTCCAGACTTCTTGGTATTCTGAAAAAGGAATTTGACATTAAAGAAGAGGATATTTTCTATATTAACGGACCACTGGACCTTACCATGCTGATGAAGGTTTATGGACAGGATGGCTTTGATCAGTACAAAGAGCCGAAATATACCCCTGCTGTAGTGCCTGCATTTGCAGATACCAGTAAGGATATTTTCCAGGTGATCCGTGAGGGCGATGTGTTCTTACACCATCCATACATGAGCTTTGACCCGGTTGTAAATTTTGTACGCCAGGCGGCAAAGGATCCGGATGTACTTGCGATTAAGCAGACGTTGTACCGTGTCAGTGGAAATTCCCCGATCATTGCAGCACTTGCCCAGGCAGCGGAGAATGGCAAACAGGTTTCGGTTCTGGTAGAGCTGAAGGCACGTTTTGATGAGGAACACAATATTGTGTGGGCAAAAATGCTGGAAAAAGCAGGCTGTCATGTTATTTATGGTCTGGTTGGCCTGAAAACACACAGTAAGATTACTTTGGTGGTTCGCCGTGAGGACACCGGAATCCGCCGTTATGTCCATCTGGCAACTGGTAACTATAACGACTCTACTGCAAAGCTTTATACGGACTGCGGCATTTTTACCTGTGACGAGCGCTTCGGCGAGGATGCAACTGCAGTGTTTAACATGCTTTCCGGATATTCTGAGCCGAAGAACTGGAATCGTCTGATCGTGGCACCAATCTGGATGAAGGATCGTTTCCTAAAGCTGATCGAGAGAGAGGCAGAGCACGCGAAGAAAGGAATGCCGGCTATGATCGTAGCGAAGATGAACTCTCTTTGTGATCCGAAGATCATTGCAGCCCTTTATCATGCATCTTCCTGTGGCGTGCAGATTTACCTGCTGATCCGAGGTATCTGCTGTCTGAGAGTGGGAATCCCGGGTGTGAGCGAGAATATCCATGTACGTTCCATTGTAGGAAACTTCCTGGAGCACAGCCGTATCTTCTATTTCCACAATAATGGCAGTGACGAGATTTATATGGGAAGTGCGGACTGGATGCCTCGTAATCTGGACCGCCGTGTGGAGATTGTTTTCCCGGTTGAGGACGAGCAGATCAAGAACGAGATCAAGCATGTTCTGGATCTGGAGTTCCGTGATAATGTAAAAGCCCATATTCTTCAGCCTGATGGAACTTACGAGAAGCAGGACAAGAGAGGCAAGCTTCTGATCAATTCCCAGATGGAATTCTGCAGGGAAGCCACTGAGAAAGCAGAAGCGTTAAAGAAAAAAGAGAAACATGAAAATTCCAGAGTCTTCATCCCGGCAGAACCGGCTGAGGATGTGGAAGAGTAAGAATTTGAAGTGAATTAGGAAAAATAAGGAAAGCCGCTGTATTGTGATGTGAGATTGCAATATGGAGGCTTCCTTCTTTTGTCTGCAAAATTTAACCAAAATGTACTTGAAATAGAAGAAAGAATATTTTATTATTAAATTAGTCCAGTTTATCGCGGTAAACTGGAAAAATTTTAACGAAGGAGGAGCATTATGAGTAAGAAAATGTGGAAAAAGCTTTCTGCACTTTTTGCTTATGGTTGTTATGGTGCTGATTATGAGTCTTTCGGTTCAGGCAGCAGCCGTAAAAATGAATAAGGCAAAAGCAACCCTGTATCCAGGCCAAAAAGTTACACTCAAGGTTACAGGAACCAGCAAAAAAGCAAAATGGTCCAGCTCAAATGCAAAAATAGCAAAAGTAAGCAAAGGTAAAGTTACCGCAGTGAAAAAAGGTAAGGCTACGATCAAAGCCAAAGTAGGAAAGAAAACCTATACCTGTAAGATTACGGTAAAAGCACCGGCTCTGAGCCAGAAAAAACTGAACGTAACAGTTGGCTCAAAAGCAACTGTAAAGCTGAATGGAACAAAGATCAAATCTGTATCCAGCAGTAATAAGAAAGTTGCGGCTGTTACCAAAAAAGGTGTGATCACAGGTAAAAAGACAGGAAAATGTACCGTTACATTTAAGGGTGCGAATGGAAAAAGCTACAAATGCACAGTAACTGTCAGCGTAGCACCAACTGCAACCCCGGCACCAACCGCAACTCCAGTGCCAACTGCGACTCCGGCACCAACCGCAACTCCGGCGCCAACTGCAACCCCGGCACCGACTGCGACTCCAGTGCCGACTGCGACACCAGCACCAACTGCAACTCCAACCCCTACTCCAATTACTCAGCAGGTGGTTTCCACTCAGGCTGAACTGAATGCAGCACTCGCTTCTTCTAATCCGGATCTGAAAGAAGTAGTAATTGAGCAGAGCGGAGCAAGCAGCTTTGAAATTCCAAAGGAAGACAAGTCTGATTTAACACTTGTAGTAAATGCACCAAACGGCGAAGTTGTCAACAATGGTAATTTCAAAGAAATTGTAATCAAAGCAATTGCATCCAATACCTTTATTGAGAAAGCAACTGGCAATAACATTATATTCCAGGCGGCAACCGGACGTGTGGCAATTGATGAAGGCGCAAGCGCAAACATCGAAATAAACAAAGGTGAGTCCGAAGCACCAAAGCTTGATCTGGTAAATAACGGAACTGTATCCGAACTTACCCTGTCCACAAAGGCAGATGTAAATGTATCCGGCAAAATTACTGCAACGGCAATTCCTGTTACCAGTACGGCTTCAGCAGGGGGAAGTACCATTTCCACCAGTCAGAACCTGAATCTGAAAGCTGAGAGCAAGGTTGAACTGACTCTGAATGCAGGTGCAGAAAATACAACTGCGACCGTATCAGATGCAGCCAACATTCCAGATGTAAAGGGTCTTGGAAAAGTACCGGTAAAAGATTCTGATTCTGGTAAGATTCTGGATACTGTAGTGGCAGAGAAAGATGAAACTGTAAAAGTTAATAAGGTTTCTGTAAGTGGTAAAGTAGTAACGGCAGAGGACAAGGCACCGTTTGCTGGTGCTTCTGTATACCTGTTAAACTATGCGGCAGGAATCAACAAAGGAAATGTTTCCCAGTACCTGACAGAAGAAAATAAAGTAGCAGATACCGCTGAAAATGGAACATACGCGTTTGAAGCAGAATGGGGAAATTACTGGTTTGTAGTGAAGGCGGAAGGATATCGCACAGTACTTCAGACTGTAGAAATCACAAGTGCTTATGAAAATGCATTCAGCAACGAACAGGTAGAACTTGTTGCAGGTGAAGATGATGCAACTGGTAATATTGAACTTACTCTTGTAGATGCAGCAACCGGAGATGCTATTGATTATGCAGTTGCCTTGGAGATTCGTGAAGGAGCAAATAACGTATCCGGTAACATTTTGAAAGAGATTGCAGTAGAGGCTTCTGCAAACGGAAAATGTGCAATTGAAGAGCTTCCGATTGGCTCCTATACCATTCAGGTAGTATCTGCTGATGCGAAATCTGAAATTGTAGCAGCACCGTTTAGTGTAACTGTAACAGCTGGACAGACTATAACCAAGACTTTCTCTGTTACAAGAATCATCAATGATGACCAGATCCGTTTCGTCTTAAGATGGGGTGATGAAGAGTCAGGTGCACCGTCTGACCTGGATTCCCATCTGGTAGGACCGAGAGTAAAAGGAATCGGAAACTTCCATACTTATTACAGTGATAAGACATACGAAGAATATGATGGCGAAGACAGTTATGTAAAATATGCAGATCTGGATGTAGATGATACGACCTGGGAAGGACCAGAGACAACAACCATTTACAAACAGAACGCAGGAACCTATTGTTTCTACATTTATGATTTTTCAGATCAGGAAGATGAAGAGAGCAAGAATATGTCTGATAAGTCTGGTGCAATCGTTACGGTTTACAGGGGAAGCACTCTTCTGAATACGTTTAATGTACCGACAGGTCAGTCAGGAAATCTGTGGCATGTATGCGATTATGATTCTGTTACAGGCAGAGTAACCAGTGTTAATACAGTTGGTTATTGGCCAAATGACGGAAGCAGTACTGTTGGTATGTCTGAGGCAGAAGTGCTGCGAGACAGTTTAAGCCGTAAGATTAGTGACATTCAGGCGTATGATTTCGTGCTTGCAGACAATGCGTATAAAGCAAACATGAAAACAGTTCTCGCAGAAGCTGAAAATCTGGCGGATAACTCTGAAAACATGGATGATATTCGGGCGATGCTTCAGAAACTTGAAGAGATCAAGAACGATATCCAGAGCGTGGGAACTATTGAGAATGTAAAACTTGATGGCGAATATGTTGATTGGGATACTATAGAGGATGAAGATCATTATATTGTAAATGGAATTCGTATAATGGGAGTAAATAATACTCCAGGAGAAATCGAAGTAGCATTTGCGAATGCATCTGATGATCCTCTTGAGGTTCGGAGCGAAGATGTTTCCGGACAGGATTATATAAAAGTAATCACAGTTACCAATACTGTAAGTGGTATTTCCAGAATATGGAAATTATATTATGAAATTGATTTGTCAAGTATATTCAGACTTACAGAAGACGATATTGTTGGCGAATTGATTACGGATGTTTCTGTAAATTGTGATGCAAAATATGGCTATATTTATCTGAGTGGTGTTGCTGATTCTATGCCTGAATTTACAGTAACTGTTTCAGAGGGAATTACCTATAGTATTAATTGGAATGCGGAAGACTATGCGGCAATTATTACTATGAACAAAGATGGTGACTCATATGAGTATCGCGTTTTCTACAATAAGGATACAGATATTACAAGCCCTATGAATGGAAATATCAGTGGAAAAGGTATTATTTATTCTTATGTAAATACAGATGAAAAAGTTATCACAATAACAGGAACTGAAGAGGTATTAAAAGATGTTGTGATGCGTGAATATACTGACAGAACAACAGAAGTTGTTAAAAATGAACAGGGTATTGTAGAGTCTGTTGTTGTGACAAATACAAAGTATAATGTTTCTGACACATATTCTGTAGAGTATGTTAAGGTGGAAGCACCTGCCCTTGAGAATGGAACAGAATACGAAGTTACGCTTGATGATGGACAGGTTCAGTATTATGCATTTACTCCGGAGACAACAGGATACTATACAATCGGTGATCCGGACAGAACAGAGCTCGACATAATAATTAATCTGTATGAAGAGGGAGCACTTCGGGCTAATACATGGTCTAACTACCTGGGTGGTATTTATATGGAAGCTGGTAGAACCTATTACATCAACGTAAGACAGGATATGAGTGATTTGCCATATACATTCAGCTTTAAAGTTGTATTAGAGGAAGAGGATAACGATAATACAGATGCCCTTTCTGAACAGGAATCCGAAGCTTCGCCGACGAAACCACAGCAGCAGACACCGAAGCAGCCACATTTGGTGACGAAAGCTTCGTAGAAGAAAGCGAAACTGCTCCGGAAGCGGATGGATTCACAGCAGAGGCTGGTTTCGAAGAAAGCACAGAAGAAACCGCGGAAGTTGACGCTGATGCACTTGCTTTCGAAGATTTTCAGTAAAAAAATTAAGACTCTGACCTCCTAAAGTCAGAATCCAAGCGCCGCAAGGCTGACGAGAAAAAGTCGCTTTGCGGCGCCTTTTTGCACAAAAATTGAGTGCAAAATTTGGATGAAAATTAGTTGAAATGAGAAAAGAATATTTTAAAATAATTTCAATAAAGTTTGTCAGGAGAGAATGGCAAATATTGTAAAAACGAAGGAGGACGCGTATGAAAAGAAAATTTATGAAGCGATTCATGGCTATTGGCGTTTCTGCTTGTATGGTACTTTCATCGGCGTACTATGTACCGGCAGAGGAACTGACCGGTGAGTTCGAGGAAGCCTGGGACGAGGAAGCGGATGGGTTTACAGATGAATTTGCAGATGGAGAGAATGAAGAGGTAACGGAAGATATTTTAGATTTTTCTGAAGATGCAGATCAGGGCGAGACCTCGACAGAGGAAAATGATTTTATCAGTCAGGGGAAGAAAGTACAGAAGAACTGGATGCTTTTTCTTCGGAAGCAGATGTTGCAGAGAATTACTCAGTTGAAAATCAGGAGAAAGATTCAACAGAATATGATGAGGAGATTACCCTGTATGTAATGAGTGAATCATATTCGGATAAATTATCCATTCCAGAAGATTTTTTGACCACTTACCAGATCCCGGCAGCTCCGGAGGGAGTAGAACAGACATATAGTGAAATTGACTGTCCTGGGGTTGAAATTGACGCAAATGGCTTGATTAAGCCAGTGGAAAATGAGTCATGGGAAATTTCTGGGGCTACAGGGGAAATGCAGACAGTACATATATATATCTATGGTGAAAATTTTGTAGAAGTTGTTACTGGTGGTGTGGCAAGAACACTGAAAGTAAATGTAGTCGATTATGCAACTTATTATGCTGAGCAGCGAATGGACGCTTTTTTGGAATGCAATATTACAGATTCCATGTCAGATTATGAAAAAGTAGATACTATCGCAAAATGGATCAGTGAAAATTTTGACTATAATGCATACTGTAGTGGTTATACCAGCATGATGATCTATGGTGGAGGCGATTGCTGGGCGAATACAGCTGCGGTGAATTACATGTGCAGAAAAGTTGGAATAACTGCGTACTTAAGATATGCAGCTAACGACCCACTGGCTGGCAGCGGACATAGAAATTCTATGGTAATAATAGATGGAGAAGAGTATATCGTTGACTGTGGTTATACCGGTTTGGCGCCCCGCACATATCGTATTGCAAAAATAAAGGAGAAATTTAAAGTCCAGGAACTGATGATGGAACGTTAAAAACAATCCAGTATGAGGGAAAAGATTCGAATGTGACAGTTCCGGAAACAATTGGCGGAAAAAAAGTAACGGTAATAGGCGGAGGCACATTTTACCTCGGATCTGTAAAAATAGAGTCTGTTGTTCTTCCTGATACAGTTACAACAATTGAAGAAGGTGCTTTTCCAGATGCGAACAGCTGAAAATAATCTCAATTCCGAAAAGTGTGTCTGTTATAGAAGATAATGTGTTTACCTATCCTTACGGAGCTGATATATACAGCAATCTGGAGGAGATAAATGTAGACCCGGATAATCTTTGTTACAGTAGTAAGAGGGCATCATGTATGACAAAAGTGGCACTGTATTGCTGCAGTATCCGGAAAAGAATAAAGCTGGTGGTGTGATTCCAAACGGTGTTGTGAAAATTGGAAAGGAAGCATTTTACTGGAATAAATCCCTGACATCCCTGGTGCTTCCTGCTTCAGTAACAGAACTTGAAGAAGGGTGCTTTGAGAATTGTGTGAATTTGAAACAGGTTACTTTTAGTGAAGGATTGAAGATTATTGGAGCAAAAGCTTTTTCTGGTGATGAAGAATTAGAATATATTGAAATCCCACTTTCTGTAGAAGAAATAGGGGATGGGGCATTTCAGTTTGGCAATTCTTATAAATACAGACGTATTATGATAAAAGGAGAGAATATTAAATTCGGAAGTTATGCCTTTTCCAGTACGAATACATTTATTGCGGGAAAAGCAGGGTCTACCTTAGAGACATATGCAAAGGAGTGCAGTTATCCTTTCTATGCAATTGCTGAAGATGGAAAAATTCCATTGCAGAAAGAATGGTTTAGGGATTTTAATGAAAAGCCCCTGTATAATGGCTTGGAACGGAAACCTGGAATTCTGTACAGCTCAAAAAATCCAGGAATTATCAGAGATAAGGATTTCGAAATCAGTTACCGGGACAATATAAATGCAGGTACCGGGTATGCGGTAATTACAGGAAAAGGAGTCTTTGGCGGAATAGTCGAGCTGCCATTTACAATAAGTCCAGAACCATATTACGAATTTTATAAAGCTGTATTTGAAGATTCTCTAGGAGAGACTCTCAGATTATACGTCACAGGAGAGCCTTTGACACCGAAAGTGCTGGTTCCTGGTTTTACAGAAGGTGTAGAATATAAAGTTACATATGAAGATAATGTGGAACCTGGTATAGCGAAAGCGAAAGTAGAGGGAGTTGGAAACTATTCCGGAGATCACACTCTGACTTTTGTAATTTATCAGGATCTTCCTGAATTGCCTGTTATTTCGGATCGCTTGTATACCGGAAGAGCGATAGAACCGAAAGTTGAGATTCCAGGACTGCGAGAGGGACTGGATTATGATGTTGCTTACGAAAACAATGTAGAAGTTGGAACTGCGACTGTAATTGTAACTGGAAAGTATCTGTATGGCGGGGAAAAGAGAACAACTTTTAAGATTTATAAATATGGTTCAGACCCAACTCCGACCGTGACAGCAGAGCCGACGAAGGCACCGACAGTAACGGTGGAACCGACAAAAGCACCAACAATCACGGCAGAGCGACAAAGACTCCAACAATCATAGTAGAGCCGACAAAAACGCCAACAATCACGGTGGAACCGACACAGATACCGACAATCACAGCAGAGCCAACGAAAGTCCCAACCGTAACGGCAGAGCCGACAAAGGTCCCAACTGTAACAGCGGAACCAACGAAAGCCCCAACCGTGACAGCAGAGCCAACAAAGGCACCGACTGTAACAGCAGAACCAACGAAAGTGCCGACAATCACAGTAGAGCCGACGAAGGCGCCGACCCCAGTTCCAACTGTATCAGTAGAACCAACGAAGAAGCCGACACCTGCTCCAACAGTGTCACCTGTTCCTACCAGAACGCCGGAAGTAACAGCTACACCAACTCCATCCACAGATGGCAAAACAGATTCCAAGCTGCGGCCGAAAAAGATGACGGTATCAAAACTGGTTGCTTCCAGGAAAACCATTACTGTAAAATGGAAGAGGAATACCAAGGCATCTGGATATCAAATCCAGTGTGCTACAGATAAACGCTTCAAAAAGAATCTGAAAGCTGTAAAAATTGGAAAACGGTCAAAGACAAGCTATAAAGTAAAGAAGCTTTTACCTAAGAAAAAATATTATGTACGGATACGTGCATATAAAAAAGTGGGTAAAACTTATATTTACGGAAGCTGGAGTAAGGCTAAGAAAGTTAAAACGAAATAAATGAAAACTGGAAAGAGCGCTGTTTTCGAGATGTAAACCGAAATCGGCGCTTTTTCTGTCGGATAAACACCGAAAATAAGAAAGAATGTCATTTCTGTAATCCACACGCTCCACTTTGCCGGATCTTTTACCGGAGTTTCGATTGTTATAGCGAGGCCGCAGAAATATATTCAGACAACAAAAAACTTCCGAATCACTTCGGAAGTTCCTAGCAGCCAGTACGAGAATCGAACTCGTGTTTTCGCCGTGAGAGGGCGACGTCTTAACCCCTTGACCAACTGGCCTTGTCAACCGACTCGCTTAGTATATCTTACTTTGCAGGAGAATGCAAGCACTTTTTTTATTTTTTTTTGCGAAAAATTGAAAAACTCCGAAAAAAGCCAGGGAATAAGCGGGTTTGCGGTGTCAAAAAAATTTTAAACAAAATAGAAAACCCAAATTTTACTTGCAAAAATACCATAAACTGGGGTATGATATAGAACGAATGTTTGAACAGAAGATAAGAATGGAAAAGAAGCGGACATACTGTCCGCTTTTCACAACCATTGGAATAAATGCTGAAGCCCAGACAGTGCATCATGAAATGTAGAGCTGTAAATGAAATGAGCAGTTATTTCGTGCACTTACAAGTTGATTTCTCGAACAATCCTGTCGGTACACTGGATGCATAAAAGAAGAATATGGGACAGCAGAGTCTGAAGTTACTGTTCACTGGTAACAGTCTGAATGATAGTAAGAAAGGAATTAACACCATGGCAAAGAAAGACACTTACGACGCGGGTAGTATTTCTGTCCTGGAAGGATTGGAAGCTGTTCGGAAACGTCCGGGAATGTACATCGGAAGCGTATCCAGAAAAGGCCTGAACCACCTGATCTATGAGATCGTGGACAATGCGGTAGATGAGCATCTGGCCGGTTACTGTTCTGATATTGAAGTAACATTGGAGAAAGATGGCTCCTGTACGGTCACCGATAATGGACGAGGAATACCGGTAGATATGCATGCGAAAGGGGTATCCGCAGAGCGTCTTGTATTTACCACCCTCCATGCAGGCGGTAAATTTGACAACTCTGCTTATAAGACAAGCGGTGGACTTCATGGCGTTGGTTCTTCCGTTGTAAATGCCCTGTCCACATATCTGGATATTAAGATCAGCCGTGACGGATTTGTACATCACGATCATTATGAGAGAGGTATCCCCACGATTGAACTGGAAGAGGGGCTTCTCCCCAGACTTGGCAGGACCAGACAGACCGGAACCTGCGTAAATTTTCTTCCAGACCCGGAGATTTTTGAGAAAACAAGATTTTTCATCCACAGAAGTAAAGAGCCGTCTCCATGAGACTGCATACCTGAATCCCAACCTTACCATTCATTTCATGGATCTTCGTGGTGATACGCCTGAAGATATCACTTATCATGAGCCAGATGGAATCGTGGGATATATCAAAGACCTGAATCACAATTCCGAAGCTCTCCACGAACCGATTTATCTGAAAGGAGAAGCTGACGGAATCCAGGTAGAAGCAGCATTTCAGTACACCAACGAATTCCGTGAGAACGTACTTGGTTTCTGCAATAATATTTACAATGCAGAAGGCGGCACTCATCTTACCGGATTTAAAACAACCTTTACAACGGTGATGAATACTTACGCCCGTGAGATCGGTGTTCTAAAGGAAAAAGATGCCAATTTCACAGGAGCGGATATCCGTAATGGAATGACAGCGGTTGTTTCCATCAAGCACCCGGAGCCACGCTTTGAGGGGCAAACCAAGACCAAGCTGGACAATCAGGATGCAGCCCGTGCCACGGGAAAAGTAATGTCTGAGCAGCTGGTACTCTATTTTGACCGAAACCTGGAAACCTTGAAGACCATTTTGTCCTGTGCGGAAAAAGCTGCCAAGATCCGTAAGACAGAGGAGCGTGCCAAGACCAACCTTCTCACCAAGCAGAAATATTCCTTCGATTCCAATGGAAAGCTTGCCAACTGCGAGAAAAAAGATCCTTCACTTTGTGAAATTTTTATCGTAGAGGGAGATTCCGCTGGTGGCTCTGCAAAGACTGCCAGAGATCGTAATTACCAGGCAATCCTTCCAATCCGCGGTAAGATCCTGAATGTGGAGAAAGCCACCATTGACAAGGTGCTTGCAAACGCAGAAATCAAGACTATGATCAATGCATTTGGATGCGGATTTTCCGAAGGCTATGGAAATGACTTTGATATCACCAAACTTCGTTACGACAAGATTGTGATTATGGCCGATGCGGATGTGGATGGTGCTCATATTTCCACACTTTTACTTACTTTATTCTATCGTTTTATGCCAGAACTGATCTACGAGGGACATGTTTATATTGCCATGCCCCCTCTTTACAAAGTAATGCCGAAGAAGGGTGCCGAAGAGTACCTGTATGATGATAAGGCACTGGAGAAATACCGCCGCAGTCACAAGCCGGGAAGCTTTACCCTCCAGAGATACAAGGGTCTTGGAGAGATGGATGCCCAGCAGCTTTGGGAGACAACCTTAAATCCGGAAACCCGGAGAATGAAGCGGGTGGAAATTGAGGATGCCCGTATGGCTTCCAGCGTGACAGAGATCCTGATGGGAAGCGACGTGCCGCCAAGAAAGGCATTTATTTACGAGCATGCAACTGATGCAGAACTGGATATTTAAGAAGGCTGAAATCTGAAAGAGCAGGATTTTTCGGATGAAAAAGCAGAATATGGTCTGAACATAACAACATAGAAGAGTATTTTGCAAGAGGAGAACCTCAGATTTTAACTTAGAGCGTGTTTGAAAAATGCTTTCTGCAAGATGTACGTCACAATTTGTGGGAGATTGCGGGAATGCTTTTTTAAACAGGCTCCAGAGTGTGTTTGAAAGGAAAACAGATTATGGAAACAAAGCAGGAGAATGTAATTGCCACGGACTATGCGGACGTGATGCAAAAATCCTATATAGATTATGCCATGAGCGTTATCATTTCCAGGGCACTTCCGGATGTCCGTGATGGTCTGAAGCCGGTACAGCGAAGAACCCTGTATGATATGTACGAGCTTGGGATTCGTTACGACCGTCCATATCGTAAGTGCGCCCGTATCGTTGGAGATACCATGGGTAAATATCACCCTCACGGGGACAGCTCTATTTATGAAGCACTGGTTGTAATGGCACAGGATTTCAAGAAGGGCAAAACCCTGGTAGACGGCCACGGAAACTTTGGCTCCATTGAGGGAGACGGTGCCGCTGCCATGCGATATACAGAGGCCAGACTGGAGAAGCTGACCCAGGAGGTTTTTCTGGCAGATCTTGACAAAAATGTAGTAGACTTTATGCCAAACTTCGACGAGACAGAGAAGGAGCCCCAGGTGCTTCCGGTGAAGATTCCAAACCTTCTGGTAAACGGTGCAGATGGTATCGCCGTAGGTATGGCCACCAGCATTCCGCCTCATAACCTTGGGGAGGTTGTGGATGCGGTGAAAGCTTATATAAAGAATAACGACATCAGTGTAAAAGGACTGATGCGTTATCTGAAAGGACCGGATTTTCCCACAGGAGGTCTTGTTGTAAATAAAGATGATCTTCTGAATATTTATGAGACCGGAAGCGGCAAGCTCCGTCTCCGCGGTAAAGTGGAAGTGGAAAAAGTAAAAGGCGGCCGCCAGCAGCTGGTGATCACCGAGATTCCGTACACCATGATCGGTGCCAATATTGGAAAATTCCTTAACGATGTAGCCTCCCTTGTAGAAACCAAGAAAACCACAGATATTGTGGATATTTCCAACCAGTCCTCCAAGGAAGGAATCCGTATTGTACTGGAACTGAAAAAGGATGCAGATGTAGAGAATCTCACCAACATGCTCTACAAGAAAACCAGACTGGAAGACACCTTCGGAGTCAATATGCTGGCTGTTGCAGACGGACGTCCGGAAACCTTAAGCCTGAAGCAGGTGATTGAGCACCATGTGGATTTTGTGTTCGAAGTAACTACACGCAAGTACAAGACTCTTCTGGGAAAAGAGCTTGAGAAAAAGGAAATCCAGGAAGGCCTTATCAAAGCCTGTGATGTAATCGATCTGATCATTGAGATCCTTCGAGGCAGCAAAAGCCGTGACCAGGTTAAGAAGTGTCTGGTAGAGGGCATCACAGAGGGAATCAGATTCAAGTCAAAAGCCAGTGAGAAAGCTGCAAAGAATCTGAAATTTACGGAGAATCAGGCTACAGCCATTCTGGAAATGCGTCTGTACCGCCTGATCGGACTGGAAATTGAGGCACTTCAGGCAGAGTATGACCAGACTATGAAAAATATTGCTTCTTATGAAGATATTCTGAACAACTATGATTCCATGTGTGAAGTAATTATTGAAGAACTTGACGGAATCAAAAAAGAATACAGCACCAAGAGAAGAACTGTGATCGAGAACGCAGAAGAGGCAGTTTACGAAGAAAAGAAGATGGAAGAGACAGAGGTCTGCTTCCTTATGGATCGCTTCGGCTATATGCGCCTTATTGATAAGAATGCTTATGAGAGAAACAAAGAGGCTGCCCATGCAGAGAATAAATTTATTTTTACCTGTATGAATACAGACAAGATCTGTATTTTCACAGATATGGGACGCATGCATTCCATCAAAGTGGCAGATATTCCGCTGGTGCGTTTCCGTGACAAGGGAACTCCGGCTGACAATCTGAGTAACTACGACAGCAGCCAGGAGCAGATCCTTTATGTGGCACCTGCAGGGCAGGTGAAATTATCTACTCTGTTGTTCGTGACTAAGACCTCCATGTGCAAGCTTGTTGCAGGTGAGGAATTCGATGTGGCAAAGAGAACGATTGCATCTACCAAGCTGGGAGAAGAGGATCAGCTGATCTTTGTAGGTCCGGCAGATGAAATGGAACAGATAGTATTCCAGAGTCAGAATGGCTATTTCCTACGTATTCTGAAAACGGATGTTTCTACTATGAAGAAGACCTCTGTTGGTGTAAGAGGAATGAAGCTGGGGGACGGGGATGTTCTTGAGCATGCCTATCTGGTGGAACCGAGACAGGAGTACACCATCCAGTATCACGACAAGCCGTATGCATTGAACAAGGTAAAGCTGGCCAAACGTGATACCAAGGTATGAAACCCAGAATTTAAGCAGCGGATTATGAAGAAAAGGCTGTTATACAGGTTGTGCAGCAGAAGCTCAAAAGAGCTGAAAGTAAAAGCTGTTGCTGGTGAAACAAGCTTAACAATACTGTTAAAATGGGTTAAAACCTTGTAAAATGGGCATTTATAAGAAAAAGCCCTTGCAATTTGGATTTAAAGGTGTTAGAATGATACAAGAAATCAGAACTTGTTGACAAAGGAGTGGGCGTGAGCCCACTCTTTTTGATGATAAGGATAGAGAGGCAGGTGGGAAAAATGAGCAGAAAAGAAGAGTATGAACAGAAAGCAGAAGCATTGTTATCTCCGATCGTAGAAAGCAATGGATTCGAACTGGTAGATGTGGAATATGTCAAGGAAGCAGGAAACTGGTATCTTCGCGGCTACATTGACAAACTAGGCGGAATCACAGTGAATGACTGCGAGACAGTAAGCAGGGCTTTCAGCGACAGGCTTGACGAAGATGATTTCATCGAGGACAGCTACATCATGGAGATCAGTTCTCCGGGACTTGACAGACCTCTGAAGAAAGAAAAAGATTTTGCCAGAAGCATTGGCAACTGGTAGAAATCAGAACCTACCGGCCAATCGAGAAACAGAAAGAATTTTGTGGTGAACTGACAGCATATGATAATAACAGTGTGACCATTGATGAGGAGGGAACTCCTCGCACTTTCGATAAGAAAGACATTGCACTGGTACGTCTGGCGATTGATTTTTAAGTTACTATGAAAGTCCGGACGCAGCTGTGGGAGTACCACAGGCGCGGAACAGCTGACTTCATATAGGAAGATGCTGCCAGTCGGCGACATGTCCGATTTAAGAAATAAGCGATTATGCTGGAAAGCAAAAAGGAGGAAATAAGAAAAATGAACAAGGAGTTAATGGGTGCTCTGGACGAACTGGAACGCGAGAAAAATATCAGCAAGGAAACTTTGCTGGATGCCATTGAGCAGTCCCTGATCCAGGCATACAAGAATCATTTTGGAAAAGCTGACAATGTACATGTTACCATTAACAGAGAAACAGGCGATTTCAGTGTATATGCAGACCGCAGGGTTGTAGAATACGTAGAAGATCCTGCTGAGGAGGTTTCTCTTGTAGAAGCACAGAAGCAGAATACCAATGCAGAGGTTGGCGATATCCTGAAGGTACCGGTTCACTCTGACAAATTTGGCCGTATTGCAACACAGAATGCGAAGAACGTAATCCTTCAGAAAATCCGTGAGGAAGAGCGTAAAGTTCTGTTTGACCAGTATCATGGCAATGAGAAAGAAGTTGTTACCGGCATTGTACAGCGTGTGGTAGGACATAATGTAAGCGTAAATCTTGGCAAGGCAGATGCGATCCTTGCTGAGAATGAGCAGGTGAAGGGTGAGACCTTCAAGCCTACTGAGAGAATCAAAGTGTATATTCTTGAGGTAAAGGATACACCGAAGGGACCTCGTATCCTTGTTTCCAGAACACATCCTGGCCTTGTAAAACGCCTCTTTGAGTCTGAGGTTGCTGAGGTGAAGGACGGAACTGTTGAAATCAAGAGCATTGCCCGTGAGGCAGGTTCCCGTACCAAGCTGGCAGTATGGAGCAACGATCCTGATGTAGATCCGGTTGGAGCATGTGTTGGTGTAATGGTGCCCGTGTAAGTGCGATTGTAAATGAGCTTCGCGGTGAGAAGATTGATATCATCAACTGGGATGAGAATCCTGCAATCCTGATCGAGAATGCATTAAGCCCGGCGAAGGTAATCGCTGTTATGGCAGATCCGGATGAGAAGACTGCACTTGTTGTGGTTCCGGATTACCAGCTTTCCCTTGCAATCGGTAAAGAAGGACAGAATGCACGTCTTGCAGCACGTCTGACTGGATTTAAGATTGATATCAAGAGTGAAACCCAGGCAAGAGAGTCCGGCGACTTCTATGATTATGACGAGGATGACGATGAGTACTATGAGGATGACGAGTACGAAGAGTCTGAGGAGTCCGCTACAGAAGAAATTTCTCAGGATAGCGAAGAAACAGCTGCCGGTGAAGAGTCTGAAGAGACTGAGGATGCGGTAGAGAATGAAGACGAAGAATAAAATTCCCATGCGCCAGTGTACTGGCTGCAGAGAAATGAAGAATAAAAAAGAAATGATCAGGTGTTGAAAACCGCAGAGGATGAGATCATTCTGGATGCTACAGGTAGGAAAAACGGTCGCGGAGCCTACATCTGCAAGAGCCGTGAGTGCCTGGAGAAAGCCAGAAAGAATCACGGACTGGAGCGTTCTTTGAAAGCAGCTATCCCGGATGAGGTTTATGATAGCCTTGAGAAGGAGTTTGATAGTATTGAAGAATAATAAAGCGCTGTCCCTGATCGGACTTGCAACAAAGGCCGGAAAGACAGTCAGCGGAGAGTTTTCCACTGAGAAATCCATTAAGACCGGCAAAGGATATCTGGCAATTGTAGCCGGGGATTCTTCTGATAACACCAAGAAGAAATTCCGGAACATGTGTGAATTTTACGAAGTGCCCTTGTATATCCTTTCAGATAAAGAAACGTTAGGGCATGCCATGGGTAAGGAATTCCGTGCCAGCCTGGCTGTACAGGACTGGAATTTTGCAGAAGCTATTAGGAAGGTGCTGCAGGATGAGGGGAAGGAGCTCTAGAGCATACCACTGTTGTCTGAGAAAACGACCTGAACCAAAGAGGAAAAAGCGTTCCGGGGAATGCTTTTAAATGTTCCCGGGAAATGATTTTTGATAATACGAGCTGCGGAGAACTTGTGAAAGCGTATCCTGACTCGTACTGGTGAAGGGAGAATGGCATATGGTGATAAATTCACATGAGCCTGCCAAAGACAGAAATAAGCAAAACAGAGAGAATAAAAACAGAGTGAAAAAAGTTATAGATACGGGAAAGGAGAAAGGAATAACATTGGAGACTCCTAAGACAGAAGAGCAGAAAGTGTCAGTAAAGAAAGAAGGCGACGGTGCAGAGGCACCGAAGAAGAAAAAAAATATTATCCGCGTATATCATGCACAGAATGCAAGTGACGGCGGGAAGAACAGAAAGAAACCAGCTGGAGAGAGAAAGCCACGTCCACAGGGCACACGTCCTGCAGCACAGGCACAGCCGGCAGCGAAAGCAGAGGCACCTGTAAAGGCAGCACCGAAGCCAGAAGCTCCTAAGACAGAAGCACCGAAGCCGGTAAGTGCACCGAAGGCTGAAGCTCCTAAGACAGAAGCACCAAAGGCAGAAGCACCAAAAGCTGAGACAGCACCAAAGAGCGCACCGGTAAGTGCACCGAAGACAGAGCCTGCAAAACCGGTTCAGGCTGCACCGAAAGCAGAAGCTCCAAGGACAGAATCCCAGAGACCAGCTGCACAGCAGAACAGAAACGACGGCCAGCAGCGTCAGGGAAATGGCCAGGGCAACCGTAATTTCCGTCAGGGCGAAGGCCGCGACAATAATCGCGGGGACAGAAATGGAAACGGAGGCAGATTTGGCCAGGGAAGACCACAGGGCGGCAATGGCGGCCAGGGTGGATTCCGCGGAAACAGAAATAATGATGGTCAGGGAAGACCTGTAAGACAGGGAGATTCCCAGAACAGAGGACCGCGCCAGGGTGATGGAAACGGACGTGGATTCCGTCAGGGCGGTGACAACAGAGACAATAGAAATGGAAACGGAAATGGCAGCAGATTTGGCCAGGGAAGACCACAGGGCGGTCAGGGACGTTTCGGAGGAAAAGACGGAGATAACCGTAGTGAAGGACGCTTTGGCGGACAGAACCACCAGGGTGGACAGCGCTCCGGCGGTGCAAGAAGAAGCGGCGGATCTGACGCAATCTTTACACCAGAGCTGACCAAGACATCCAAGGACAGCAAGCGTGAGCGTGACAGAGAGAACAAGAATAAAAAGAAAGATTTCGATAAGACATCAGGTGGCGGACACAGACCAAACCAGGGCGGCAGAAACCAGATGTCCAGAATCCCGAAAGCACTTCAGAAACCTGCTCCGCAGCAGAAACAGGAAGAGAAGAAACCGGAGATCAAGGAGATCACAATTCCGGAGAAGCTTACCATCCGCGAGCTTGCAGAAGCGATGAAGATGCAGCCATCTGCAATTGTTAAGAAGCTGTTCATGGAAGGTCAGATGGTAACGGTAAACCACGAGATCGATTTCGAGCAGGCAGAAGAGATTGCTCTTGGATTTGACATTATTGCAGAAAAAGAAGAAAAAGTAGATGTAATTGAGGAGCTTTTGAAAGAGGAAGAGGAAGACGAATCCACAATGGTTTCAAGACCACCGGTAGTCTGTGTAATGGGACACGTTGACCATGGTAAAACTTCTCTTCTGGATGCAATCCGTAAGACAAACGTAACAAGAGGCGAGGCTGGTGGAATCACACAGCATATCGGTGCTTATGTAGTTGATATTAACGGGCAGAAGATCACTTTCCTTGATACACCGGGACATGAGGCATTCACTGCCATGCGTATGCGTGGAGCAAACTCCACAGATATCGCTGTTCTTGTAGTTGCAGCTGACGATGGTGTTATGCCACAGACAGTAGAAGCTATCAGCCATGCAAAGGCTGCTGGTGTTGAGATCATCGTTGCCATCAACAAGATCGATAAGCCAAGTGCAAACATTGAACGTGTAAAACAGGAGCTTTCCGAGTATGAGCTGATTCCTGAGGACTGGGGCGGTACAACTCCGTTCGTTCCGGTATCTGCCAAGACAGGAGAGGGCATTGATGATCTTCTTGAAATGATCCTTTTAACAGCAGAGGTTTCTGAGCTGAAGGCAAACCCGAACCGTGCAGCAAGAGGTCTTGTGATCGAGGCTCAGCTGGATAAAGGCAAAGGACCGGTTGCTACGATCCTTGTACAGAAGGGTACTCTTCATGTTGGAGATTTTATCGCAGCCGGAGCATGCAATGGTAAAGTACGTGCTATGATGGATGATAAGGGTCGCCGTGTAAAACAGGCTGGTCCGTCTACTCCTGTAGAGATCCTTGGTCTTGGCGATGTTCCGAATGCCGGAGAGGTTCTTATGTCCTTTGAGAATGATAAAGAGGCTAAGAATTTTGCAGCAGCATTTGTTTCCGAGAATAAGAACCGTCTTCTTGAGGAAACTAAGGGTAAACTTTCCCTGGATAATCTGTTTGACCAGATTCAGGCAAGCGACCTTAAGGAGCTCCCGATTATTGTCAAAGCCGATGTGCAGGGTTCTGTAGAGGCTGTAAAACAGAGTCTTGTAAAACTTTCCAATGATGAGGTTGTTGTAAGAGTGATCCATGGCGGCGTTGGTGCTGTCAATGAGTCTGATGTCAGCCTTGCTGCTACATCAAATGCGATCATCATCGGATTTAACGTTCGTCCTGATACCACAGCGAAACAGCTGGCAGAGCAGGAAGGCGTTGACCTTCGTCTGTACCGTGTTATCTACCAGGCAATTGAGGACGTGGAAGCTGCATGAAGGGTATGCTGGATCCGGTATTTGAGGAGAAGGTAATCGGTCATGCAGAGGTTCGTCAGCTGTTCAAGGCTTCCGGTATCGGTACTATCGCAGGAAGCTATGTGCTTGACGGTACCTTCCAGAGAGGATGCAAGGTACGCATCACCAGAGACGAGGAGCAGATCTACGAAGGTGAGCTGGCTTCCCTTAAGAGATTTAAAGATGATGTCAAAGAAGTTCGTGCAGGCTATGAGTGTGGTCTTGTATTCCAGGATTTCAATGACGTTAAAGAAGAAGATAAAGTTGAAGCATATATTATGGTTGAGGTGCCGCGCTAGAGCGTAGTAATCGCAGGTGTCAGTTGGGGGCAAGCTCATTGCCCCCAATTTTCCGTTGTCCAGAGCCTGCACTCATATAGGAGACCAAAAAATGAGAAAAAACAGCATTAAAAATACAAGGATCAATGCAGAAGTTCAGAAAGAACTGAGCAACATTATCCGCGGTGAGATCAAGGATCCCCGCATCCATCCCATGACATCTGTCATGGCTGTGGAGGTTGCACCGGATCTTAAGACCTGCAAGGCATTTATCAGTGTCCTTGGCAGCGAGGAATCCAAGCAGTCCACAATTAAAGGGCTGAAAAGTGCAGAAGGCTATATCCGCCGTCAGCTTGCGAAGAACCTGAATCTTCGCAATACGCCGGAAATCCGCTTCATTCTGGATGAGTCCATTGAATATGGCGTAAATATGTCCAGACTCATTGATGACGTGATCGAACACGACCATTCGAAGGGCACTGAGAGTGAGGACGGGGAAAAACAGGATACAGCAGAAACTGAAGACGAAGAGTAAAAATCGAGGTGAAGGGAATGGAGAGAATCGAAGAAATTCTGGATGGCGTAAAGACCATGGGAATTGGGGGACATGTTCGCCCGGATGGTGACTGTGTAGGTTCCTGCATGGCACTTTATCTGTATATAAAGAAATGGTATCCTGAAATCAAGGCAGATATCTATCTGGAGAAGCCGAAGCCGGTATTCGGACATATTGCATGCATGGATGAGGTACATTATGAAGCAGGTGAGCCCAGAGAGTATGATCTTTTTGTGACCTGTGATGTAAGCGCTCCTGACCGTCTGGCAGTGGCGGCTGATTATTTTGCTTCTGCGAAAAAGACCGTCTGCATTGACCATCATGTGAGCAATCCGGGATTTGCAGATGTGAACCACGTACATGGTGAGATCAGCTCTGCCAGCGAGGTTCTGTATAAGCTTCTTGACAAAGAAAAAATCAATCTGGATATTGCAACTGCTATTTATACCGGAATGATCCACGATACAGGTGTATTCCAGTATTCCTCCACATCTCCGGACACCATGCGTATTGCCGGTGACCTGATGGAAAAAGGCGTTGATTTTTCCAATATTATTGACGAATCCTTCTATCAGAAAAGCTACATTCAGAATCAGGTCATGGGACGTGTTCTGGCAGAGAGCATTATGCTTCTGGATGGCAAATGTATCGTTGGCTACATGAAGCTGAGAGACATGGATTTCTATGGGGTAAAGCCGTCAGACCTGGATGGAATCGTAAGCCAGCTCCGTCTTACGAAAGGTGTGGAAGTGGCAATGTTTATTTACGAGCATGAAAGCCAGGTATTCAAGGTATCACTCCGTTCCAACGGTGTTGTAGATGTAAGCAAGATCGCTTCCTATTTCGGAGGAGGCGGACATGTGAAAGCAGCAGGCTGCGATCTGGCCGGTTCCATGTACGATGTTATTAACAATATTTCAGAGCAGATCGAAAAACAGCTTTTAGGACAGGATAAGTAATGGCAGATTTTCAGGGAATCATTGTAATTCACAAGGAAAAAGGCTTTACCTCCCATGATGTGGTAGCCAAGCTTCGGGGAATTCTCCATATGAAAAAAATAGGGCACACAGGTACTCTTGACCCGGATGCTACCGGTGTTTTGCCAGTAGCCCTTGGAAAAGGCACCAAGCTGGTGGATCTTCTTACAGATAAGGAAAAAACGTATGAGGCAGTGTTACATCTGGGAATCGACACGGATACCCAGGATATGTCCGGAACAGTTCTGGAAGAGCGGCCAGTGAATGTGACTGAGGAGGAAGTGCGAAAAGTGCTGAAAAGCTTTGTAGGAGAGCAGCTTCAGATTCCGCCTATGTATTCTGCTCTGAAGGTAAATGGAAAGAAACTTTACGAGCTGGCAAGAGAGGGCAAAACAGTTGAGCGAAAAGCCCGGCCGGTGTGCTTCTACGAGATTGAGCCTCTGGAATTTCATCTTCCGCTGGTGAAAATAAGAGTGACCTGCAGTAAGGGAACCTATATCCGTACCTTGTGCCATGATATTGGCGAGAAGCTTGGCTGTGGCGGCTGTATGGAAGAACTGCTCCGATCAAGGGTAGGCCGGTATTCTCTCTCTGAGAGCCATACGCTTGCCAGGTGGAAGCTGCTGTGCAGATGGAACGTCCGGGATATGATCGATCCGGTGGAGAAGGTTCTGGCTGATTATCCCGCTCTTTATGCGAATTCTTACGGGGACAGACTTCTGGCAAATGGAAATCCGCTGTCCGACAATCTGGTGAGTCCCCAGCACAAAGAGGCTGGGTGCGCATGTACGCCAGTGACGGAACTTTTACAGGTATTTTTCAGTGGGATGCGGGGAAGAAGAAATATTATCCGGTGAAAATGTTCTGAATAATAAAGTGACGATTCGGCAGATGCTGAATAGTTACCAATCAGATATAAACTGGTTTGACAGGAGAGATTATGGAATACCTGAAGATAGAGGGTGAGTTTCCAAAACTTGCCAACTGTGCAGTAACAATGGGAAAATTTGACGGGATTCACCGTGGCCACAGGAAGCTGGTTGAGAAGATCAGGGAGCGGAAGACACTTGGAGAACAGGCTGTCCTTTTTGCCATTGATGCTTCCAGCAACATGATCCTTACCAGCCAGGAGCGCGCTTCCCTTCTTGAAAAGCTTGGCGTGGATGTGCTGGTAGAATGCCAGTTAAGTGACAGAATCCGGCATATGAAGGCTGAGAATTTTATAAAAGAGATTCTTATGGGAGATCTTGGGGCATCCTACGTAGTAGTGGGAGAGGACAACCGGTTTGGCTTCGAGCGGAAAGGTACGCCCCGGCTTCTTATGGAATTTGGAGAAAAGTATGGCTTTGATGTGGAAATCCTTTCCAAAGAAATGGATGGACACAGGAAGATCAGCAGTACCTATATCAGAGAAGAACTGAAAAAAGGAAATATGGAGAAAGTCACTTCCCTTATGGGAAGGGATTATTTTGTGGAAGGCCAGGTGGTACATGGCAGGGGAATGGGACATAAGGTTCTGCTTCCCACTACCAATCTCGTGCCTCCCAGGACCAAGATCCTGCCGCCAAACGGTGTGTATGTGACAAGCTCTTATTTCGGTGATAAGATATACCACGGAATTACCAACATTGGCTGTAAGCCTACGGTTGGTGAGAGCTTTATAGGGGTGGAAACCTATCTTTTTGACTGTAAGGAAGATCTCTACGGAGAGGAATGCCGGGTGGATTTCAAAAAGTTTTTGAGGCCGGAAAGGAAATTTCCGTCTCTTGAGGCGCTGAAGAGCAGACTTCTGGCGGATGCAGAGGATGGCCGGAGATTTTTTGAAAAAACTGAGAAATAATATCGGGAAGAAAAACGAAAAAAACAGTTTACAGAATCTGGCGGGTATGCTATACTAGGCAAGGTGTGAGTAGGTTTACTTCCTGCGTTCACATATCAGACAGCCCATATTCAGGGGTTGGACACTCCGACCGTCTCTTAATATGCGGCGATTACGTCCCACAGGAATACCTGCATGGGAGACCATTAAGAATAATAAGGAGGAAATCAAGATGATTCAAAAGAAAAGAAAACAGCAATTATGAAAGAGTATGCAAGATGTGAGGGAGATACTGGTTCACCAGAGGTACAGGTAGCTGTTCTTACTGCAAGAATCCAGGAGCTTACTGAGCATTTACAGAACAACCACAAGGATCATCATTCCAGACGTGGTCTGCTGAAAATGGTAGGTCAGAGACGTGGACTGTTAGCTTACTTAAAGAAAACAGACATCGAAAGATACCGTGCACTGATTGAGAAATTAGGTTTAAGAAAATAATTAGTATGCGGAAGGGGCGGATATCCATCCGCCCTATTTTAAGATGTGAGGAAAGTTATGATTGTTCACTGACAAGCTTTCTACCGGAGCTTTTGTGGATAGTGATAAGTGTCACAATAGAGGCACTATTGTCTGTAAGGGCAACCTGACAGATAAAGATTTCCGAGACTTCTGAAAAGGACATTTGAAGAGAACATTTGAAGAGAACTGTTCCCAGCAATATCAAATGTATTTTTCAGTCGTTTCGGACTTCTGTTGTGACAGAGGCAAAGAGAGCTGCAATATACGTCGGTCAGAACTGGTTTTTACAGCTTCTGCAGAAGTGTAAGGTGGCTTCAGATCAATATTTTATATGAAAAAGGAGAGAAGACATGTACAAAAGTTATTCCATGGAATTAGCTGGAAGAACACTTACCGTAGATATCGGACGTGTTGCGAAACAGGCCAATGGCGCAGCACTTATGCATTATGGTGATACCACTGTACTTGCTACAGCAACTGCATCCAAGGAGCCAAGAGAGGGAATCGACTTTTTCCCATTAAGCGTTGAATATGAAGAGAAAATGTACGCCGTAGGAAAGATTCCGGGCGGTTTCAATAAGAGAGAGGGAAAGGCAAGCGAGCACGCAATCCTTACCTCCCGTGTTATCGACAGACCTATGCGTCCTCTGTTCCCGAAGGATTACAGAAATGACGTAACACTGGTAGACATGGTTATGTCTGTAGATCCGGAGTGCAACCCGGAGATTCCGGCTATGCTTGGTTCTTCCCTTGCTACCTGTATTTCTGATATTCCATTTGATGGTCCATGTGCAACGACACAGATTGGTCTGATCAATGGAGAGTATGTGGTAAACCCTACACTGGCTCAGAAGGATATTTCTGACCTTCAGCTGACAGTAGCTTCCACAAGAGATAAGGTTATCATGATCGAGGCTGGTGCCAACGAGGTTCCGGAGGATCAGATGATCGAGGCTATTTATAAAGCACATGAAGTAAACCAGGAAATCATCAGATTCTTCGATCAGATTATCGCTGAGTGCGGGAAAGAGAAACACAGCTATGAGTCCTGTGCAGTTCCTCAGGAGCTGTTTGATGCCATCAAGGAGATCGTTCCTCCGGAAGAAATGGAAGTTGCCGTATTCTCTGATGACAAGCAGACAAGAGAGAACAACATTGCAGAGATCACAGACAAGCTGAAAGAAGCTTTCGCAGAGAAAGAGGAGTGGCTTGCTGTTCTTGGTGAGGCTGTTTACCAGTATCAGAAGAAGACCGTTCGTAAGATGATCCTGAAAGATCACAAACGTCCGGACGGCCGTGCAATCACACAGATCCGTCCTCTGGCAGCAGAGGTTGACATCATCCGAGAGTACATGGCTCCGCTATGTTCACCCGTGGACAGACTCAGATCTGTACCATCACTACTCTGGCACCTCTTGCAGAGGCACAGAGAATTGACGGACTTGACGAGTTTGAGACAAGCAAGAGATATATGCATCATTACAATTTCCCGTCCTATTCTGTAGGTGAGACAAAGCCATCCAGAGGACCGGGACGCCGCGAGATCGGTCATGGAGCACTTGCTGAGAGAGCGCTTGTACCGGTTCTTCCAAGCGTAGAAGAGTTCCCATATGCAATCCGTACTGTATCCGAGACCTTTGAGTCAAACGGATCTACCTCCCAGGCAAGTATCTGTGCATCCACCATGTCTCTTGAGGCTGCCGGTGTACCGATTAAGAAGCCGGTTGCAGGTATTTCCTGTGGTCTTGTAACAGGTGACACAGATGATGATTATATCGTTCTTACTGATATCCAGGGTCTTGAGGACTTCTTTGGCGATATGGACTTCAAGGTAGCCGGAACTCATGACGGTATCACAGCGATTCAGATGGATATTAAGATCCACGGTCTTACAAGACAGATCGTAGAAGAAGCAATCAGACGTACTAAGGAAGCAAGAGAGTACATCCTTAACGAAGTTATTGAGAAATGTATCCCTGCACCTCGTACAACTGTTGGAAAATATGCTCCGAAGATCATCCAGATCCAGATCGATCCTCAGAAGATCGGTGATGTTGTTGGACAGAGAGGTAAGACCATCAACACCATCATCGAGCGCACAGGCGTTAAGATCGATATCACAGATGAGGGTGCTGTATCTATCTGCGGCGTAGATGATAAGAACATGCAGGAAGCAAAGCGTATGGTTGAAATCATTGCTTCTGACTTCGAGCAGGGACAGATCCTCACCGGACAGGTTGTAAGCATCAAGGAGTTTGGCGCATTTGTTGAGTTCGCACCTGGCAAAGAGGGAATGGTTCACATTTCCAAGATCTGCAAGGAGAGAATCAACCGCGTAGAGGATGTTCTTACACTTGGAGATAAAGTGACTGTTGTATGCCTTGGAAAAGACAAGATGGGAAGAATGAGCTTCAGCATCAAGGATGTTCCGGCAGAGGCAAAATAAGAATAAAATGCAAGGCCACTGTGTAGGAAAAGCACAGTGACAGCTTGGGGGATGCCGGACAGATGTGCCCGGCATTCTTTATATCCGCTGCAGAGCCGGAGCTTTGGAAAATGCGTCTGCACGGGATAAACAGGAGGAAACATGAAGAGAATTGCAAAATTTCATAAAGTAAGTAAAGAGCGCTTTGTGGCAGACTGGATGGATGCTTTTGAAGGCGTGTCTGCTGACGAGGCAGAGAAGATTTATGAGGGAATCCGTCTTCCAAGACGGGCTACTGCCGGAAGCGCAGGCTATGATTTCTTTTCCCCGGCTGATTTTACCATCAAGCCAGGCGAGACCATCAAGATTCCGACCGGGATCTGTGTGGAGATGGATCAGGAATGGGTGCTGAAATGCTATCCAAGAAGCGGCCTGGGATTCAAATTCCGTCTGCAGCTGAATAATACGGTGGGGATTATTGACAGCGATTATTTTTATTCTGACAATGAAGGCCATATTTTTGCCAAGCTGACAAATGATACCAATGAGAATAAAGTGGTAGAATTGAAGGCAGATACAGGCTTTATGCAGGGAATCTTCGTTGAGTACGGGATTACCGTAGATGATGATGTGACAGATGTGAGAAATGGCGGGTTTGGAAGTACGACGAAGTAACCCGCTGCGGCGCCCTCGCAGTTCTATGGGAAATACAAAAGCAGGTAAATGTGATGAATTTATCAATCACAGATACCTGCTTTTATTGTGCTTAAGTTTTTTTCAAATTTTGCAGAAAGCCTTTTTCAAACAGGCTCCCGCAGGAAATCTCTTTAAAGACCACCGGGAAGATTACTCTGATGCTCCCGCAGGAAATTTCTTTAAAGACCACCGGAGAGATTACTCTAAAGGTGTTCCGGCAGCTTCTGCTTCTCGTGCATTCTGTAAAACAGTGTCAAATGCGATAGCAGCCTTATTGTACTCTTCGTCGCTCTCAATGTTGGAAAGCATGGGAGCACCCTCTGCAGTGCGGGTGAAGGAATACAGATAAACTTCACCGTCATGATTCTGGCCCTCTTCGTCAAGAGGAAGAAGCGCAATATATTCCTTTGCATCTACCGGGAAAATGGTAAGGATGGCGCATTCTACCTCAGTATCATCCTCCATGGTAAGAGTAATGGTGCTGTGCTGGTTTGCGTCAGTGCTGCATCCACCGCATGTGGAGCAGTCGGAACCGCCGCAGGATGAGCTGCTTCCATAGCTGCTGCAGGAGTTTGTCATATCTGAATCACTCATTAAAAATACCTCACTTTATAAAAAATTTGTATTTATATGCTACCTGTGAAAAAGCATGTTCATGCTGTAAAACAAGGTAACACCGGGACTTCTTTAGCTTCATTTTCACTGATAACTGTATGCCCGGACAATATTTAGATTGTACCAGAAAAATAGGGTTTTGTGAATAGGGAAATCTGTGTTATAATGAAGAAAGTGTTAGAATATATTGAATATTCACAGGCAATATCCTATGAGAGGTTTTTTGTGAATGAAGTTCACTGGAAACTTTGAAAAAATGGGCAAAATCATGTACAGAAGGATTTTTGTGCATTATATAAATTTTTACAGATTGGAGAACAACATGAAGCTTGTATCATGGAACGTAAATGGAATCCGTGCCTGTATTACCAAGGGCTTTGAAGAAAGCTTTGCGAAGCTGGACGCAGACATTTTCTGCCTTCAGGAGACCAAATGTCAGGAGAACCAGGTGAAGCTGGAGCTTCCAGGTTATTATCAATATTGGAATTACGCGAACCGCAAGGGATATTCCGGAACAGCTGTTTTTACGAAAAAAGAGCCGTTGTCCGTGACTTACGGACTTGGAATAGAGGAACACGATAAAGAAGGCCGTGTGATCACTGCAGAGATGGACGATTTTTATCTGGTTACCGTATATACGCCCAACTCCCAGTCCGAGCTTCGAAGACTGGAATACCGCATGGAATGGGAAAGAGATTTCCTGGCTTATCTTCTGAAGCTTCAGGAGAAAAAGCCTGTGATCTGCTGTGGAGACATGAATGTGGCACATCAGGAAATTGACCTGAAGAACCCTAAGACCAACCGAATGAACGCAGGCTTCACAGATGAAGAGAGAGCCTGCTTTACCAGAACTCTGGAAGCTGGATTTATTGATACATTTCGTTACTTTTATCCGGAGCTTGAGGGCGCCTACTCCTGGTGGTCTTACCGATTTAAGGCAAGAGAGAAGAATGCCGGATGGAGAATTGACTATTTTATCACCTCTCCGTCCTTGAAAGAGAATCTGGAGGATGCGAAGATCCACAGCGAGATAATGGGGTCCGACCATTGTCCGGTAGAGCTGGATCTGAAATTTTAGACCATAGGGAGTCCTGTATGGCAGGATCTGGGGATAAACAGATATTATCGGATGATTTTATTTCATGAGAAAGATTGCATTGTGCAGATTCCCTTTGGGAAACGTGCTCTGTGTACAAAAATGGCTACAGACGAGACAGCAGACAAAGACAGGAGGCTTATAAAGTGCCAATACCGGGAAATAAGAGCGTGGTTGTGACATATGGTTATCCTCTTTTACTTGGGGTAACCCAGATGGCAGATGGATATAATTTTGCAGTGGAAGCGGAAGAGGATTCCGAGGTTTACCTGCTCCTTTACAGAAAGAGGGGAAGAGAGCCCTTTTATGAGCTTCTTCTGGATGAAAAATATCGTACAGGACGGATTTTTTTCTGTCTTTATGAAAAAATTAAATGTAACCAATCTGGAATACAATTTTAAGATAAACGGGGAAATCTATCTGGATCCCTGTGCCAGCAGAATCAGTGGAAGAGAGCACTTTGGGGCAGCGTGGGAGGAAGATCCCCATAAGGTGCGCTGCGGCTTCTGGTCAGGAAATGGTTATGACTGGGGGGATGAGAAAGCACCGGAAACAGACTTTGGAGATATGATCCTTTATAAAGTACATGTTCGGGGATACACCAGGCAGGCTAAGCTGCCGACAGGTCTCCGGGGAACTTTTTCCGGTCTGGTACAGATGATCCCATACTGGCAGGAGCTTGGCATTAATACGGTAGAGCTTATGCCGGCCTATGAATTTATGGAGGTGGTTCCGCCAAAGGAGCCAGACGGTCTGGTTTCCAGAAGGGGAAAAAAGACGAGGTAAATTACTGGGGATATGGAAATGGTCTTTATTTTGCGCCAAAGAGTGCTTATTGCGCTACCCGGGATCCCCACAGGGAATTTTGTGACATGATCAGGGCTTTTCACAAAGCAGGGATTGGCTGTATCATGGAAATGTATTTTCCAGCAGAAGTTAATCCTTTAATGGCACTTCGTGCAGTGCAGTTCTGGAAACAGAATTATCATGTGGACGGCTTTCATATTCTGGGAGAAGGGGCACCTCTTGACCTGATCATGAAGGATGGCCTGCTTGCAGGAACGAAGATCATGGCAGAAGGAATGGATACGGCTGCTCTTTATAAGAACCGCAGACCAGGAAAGCGATGCTTTGCGGAATATAATCTGGGATTTTTGCAGGATATGCGCAGATTCCTGAAAAGCGATGAGGATATGGTTCCGGCTGTGCAGTACCGCATCCGTCATAATCCGGATGACCATGGAGTGATCAATTATATTACCTGCCAGGACGGTTTTACTTTAAATGACCTTGTTTCCTACAATTATAAGCACAATGAGGCAAATGGGGAAGGCAATAACGACGGCTGCAGCTATAATTATTCCTGGAATTGCGGCATTGAGGGACCAAGCCGGAAGCAGTGGATCCGTCAGATGAGGGAGCGCCAGATGCGAGCCGCTTTTGCCATGCTGCTGTTTTCCCAGGGAGTACCCATGATCTATGGCGGTGATGAGATCGGCAATTCCCAGAAGGGAAACAATAATGCTTACTGCCAGGACAATTCCATTGGCTGGATTGACTGGCGGGGACTGCGGCGAAATGCCAGTATGCTTGCCTTTGTAAAAAAGGCAGTTGCACTTCGGAAGGCTCATCCTGTCCTTCATATGAGTGAGAGCATGAAAGAGGCAGATTACCTTGGCAAGGGATTTCCGGATATGTCTTTTCATGGGGAACGTGCATGGTTCTGCAACATGGAAAATACCAGCCGCATGATCGGCGTGATGCTGTGCGGGGCATATGCAAAGCTGCCGGATGGAAGTGAGGATGATTTCCTTTATACAGGCTATAATTTTCACTGGGAAACCAGGAATATTGCCTTCCCAATTTGCCAGAGGGGATGGAGTGGAAGAAAGTGATGGATACCGGAGATCTGACCTGTGACGGATTTTATGGGGAAAATGGCCAGGTTTATGAAAGAGCCGTGGAGGTGGGACCGCGTACAGTGGTTGTACTTCAGGGTGTGAAGAAACCGGAGCCTGAAAGAAAGCATACTGGCAAAGGAAAAAAGAATGAAAAACTGCCAGGCGCAGAAGGGAAGAAAACTGCAGCTTCAGACAATACTGTGACAGAAGCTGAGAATAAGGAAAGGAGGTCCGGTGACAATGCATCCATGGCTTCACTTTAAAACAATCACAAAGCATAAGCTGATGGTCATGCACTATTGCTTCCGAATAGGACTTTACAAGCAGGGGCTTCTCCATGACCTTTCCAAATATACTCCATCGGAATTTCTGGTGGGCTGCAAATATTATCAGGGAAACAGAAGTCCAAATAACGCAGAACGTGAGGATACTGGCGTGTCTACCGCCTGGCTCCATCATAAAGGGCGCAATAAGCATCATTATGAGCATTGGGTGGATTATTCCATAAATGATCCGGAGCATGTGATCATGGGGCGAAAATGCCCCGCAGATATGTGGCAGAGATGGTGATGGACAGGATCAGTGCCTCCAGGACGTATCTTGGGGACGCATATGACAATCACAAGCCGCTGGAATATTTTCTGAAAAGCAAGCCGAAGCTGTGGTTTGTACATCCCCAGACCAAAAAAGAGTTAGAGGGGCTGCTTCGGATACTCAATGACAAAGGGGAAGAAAAGGCTTTGTGGTATATTAAGCATGTTTATCTGAAAGGGAAGGATAAGTAGTTTCATATTCTGTGTTTATAAAACGCATACTTTCAAAAAAATATATAATATCACTTGCACTTTCATACTCTTCTGTGGTAAAGTATGAAATATGTTATTTTGCTGTCTGTATGATTTGGAGACGGCAGATTTTATAACAGAGGAGGAGAAAAAATTGAGTGGTACAACAGTGATAATTCTGATTGCTTTTGTGTTTTACCTTGCCATGATGATCGTCATCGGCGCGGTTTACATGAAAAAGACCTCCAGCTCAGAGGATTATTTCCTTGGAGGACGAGGACTGAACGGATGGGTGGCAGCCCTTTCTGCACAGGCTTCTGATATGAGCGGATGGCTTCTGATGGGTCTTCCCGGAGCCATTTATTCTTTTGGATCCGGACAGATCTGGATCGCGGTAGGACTTTTTATCGGAACTGTTCTCAATTGGGTTTGTATTTCCGGAAGACTTCGTAAATACACCATCGCAGCAAACAATTCCATGACTATCCCGGCATTTTTCGAGAACCGCTACCGTGATAAGAAAAAGATCCTGCTTCTGATCTCATCAGTGGTAATCGTAATCTTTTTCCTGGTGTATACAGCTTCTGCGCTGGCAGCAGGCGGTAAGCTGTTCAATACCGTATTTGGACTTGATTATCACATAGCACTTGCCATTGGAGCTGCAGTTATTCTTTGCTACACCTTCATGGGCGGCTTTATGGCGGTCTGTGTAACAGACTTTGTACAGGGAACCCTGATGCTTATCGGACTGCTTGTAGTTCCGCTGGTGGCGTATTTCCTGCTTCCAGGCAATCTTACAGACCTGATCTCCCAGAGCGGCGTGACCGGCGGTGCAGGTGCTTATCTGAACCCGTTTATGAATGGAGACAGACCATATACTTTTATAGAGATCTTTTCCCAGCTGGCATGGGGCTTTGGATACTGTGGAATGCCTCACGTACTGGTAAGATTTATGGCAGTTAAGAACGAGAAGGAACTGAAGAAATCCTGGGCGATTGCCATTGTATGGGATCTTCTTTCCCTGACAGCTGCATTTGCAATCGCTGTGATCGGAAGAGCTTATCTGCTTCCTGTTATTCTTGGGGAGAACGGAGCCGCTTCTTCTGAGAGCGTATTTATTGAGATGATCCGCAAGGTGTTTACCTCAGAGCTTGCGCTTCCCTTTATCGGCGGACTGTTCCTCTGCGGAATCCTTGCAGCGATCATGTCCACAGCGGATTCCCAGCTTCTGGTAACTGCTTCTGCAGTATCTGAGGATCTGTATCACAGCTTTATCAAGAAGGATGCTGACACAGAGGAAATTCTGAAAGTAAGCCGCATCACGGTTATTGTGATCGCAGTGATCGCATTTGTCATTGCATGGAATCCGGACAGCAGTATTATGGGACTGGTTTCCAATGCATGGGCAGGACTTGGTTCCGCATTTGGACCGATCGTGGTAATGTCCCTGTTCTGGAGAAGAACCAATCTTCCAGGTGCCATTGCAGGTATGGTGACTGGCGGACTTACTGTTATTATCTGGGACTATATTCCGTTAGTCGGAGGACAGACACTGGGAACCTATACAGGACTTTATTCCCTGGCAGTTGGTTTCCTGCTCAGTCTGGTGATGATCGTGATCGTCAGCCTTGTGACGAAGGCTCCATCCAAAGAAATCACAGATGAGTTTGACAGAGTTGCTGCGAAATAATGCAGTTGCATGATCGTTGTGCATCGTGATGCGTGTTATAGGTTGCGATGCGACCATTAAGAAAGTTTTATAAAAAAGGTAGTCCTTATATGGAAAGGGCTACCTTTTTTTCTGAAAATTTGTTATAATAATAACATCTTTATCCGGGAATGAAAGACATTGTATATCAGTGTCTGGCAGAAAACGGACGTAATAAATCTGCATTCCCATAACAGAAAGGGGCAACACAAGATGAAAAAATATGATTATTTAATTGTAGGAGCCGGACTTTTTGGAGCTGTATTTGCTCACGAAGCTACTAAGAAGGGCAAGACCTGCCTGGTGATCGACAAGCGTGATCATATCGGCGGTAATATTTACACAGAGGAAGTAGAAGGCATCCAGGTCCACAAGTATGGCGCACATATTTTCCATACTTCTAAGAAGGAAATCTGGGACTATGTGAATCAGTTTACAGAGTTTAACCACTTTGTAAATTCACCTATTGCTGTGTATAAGGATGAATTGTATAATCTTCCGTTTAATATGAATACATTCCACCAGCTCTGGGGAGTTCGGACTCCGGCAGAGGCGAAGGCGAAGATTCAGGAGCAGATCAGCCGCATGCACATCACACACCCGAAGAACCTGGAAGAGCAGGCACTGGCGCTGGTGGGACAGGATGTGTATGAGAAGCTGGTAGAGGGCTATACCCGCAAGCAGTGGGGAAGAGAGTGTAAGGACCTTCCGTCCTTTATTATCAAGAGACTTCCTCTTCGTTATACCTATGATAATAACTATTTTAAGGATCCCTATCAGGGTATTCCGAAGGGCGGCTATACCCGTATTATCAAGAAGCTTCTGGAGGGTGTCCAGGTTTGCCTGAAGACGGATTTCTTTGCAAATAGAGAAGAGCTCACTGCACAGGCAGATAAGATCCTTTTTACCGGTATGATCGATGAATTTTATGATTACTGCTATGGTGAGCTGGAGTACCGTTCCCTGCGTTTTGAGACAGAAGTGCTTGATATGGGGAACTATCAGGGAAATGCGGTTGTGAACTATACCGATTATGAGGTGCCCTATACCCGTATTATTGAGCATAAGCACTTCGAGTTTGGGACACAGCCGAAGACAGTTATCACAAGAGAATATCCGGCAGCATGGGAGAAGGGAAAAGAGCCATATTATCCCATTAATGATCCGAAGAATGACGAGCTCTTTGACAAGTATGAGCGTCGTGCATTAGAAGAGAAGAATGTACTCTTCGGCGGACGACTGGGCATGTACCGCTATATGGATATGGATAAAGTAATCGAGGAAGCTCTTAATATGGCTGAGACCGAGCTGACCTACGAAGAAGTATAAAGGAGAATATTATGGATACCCCGACTATTACACAATACTACAGAGAATCGGACCCGGCCAGACGTCTGCACTTTTGAATATGTCAATTGAGGCAGGAGAGGAGCCGGAGCTGAATCAGATCCGCAAGGAGCTTTGGGACATCCGTTATCAGGATCCGTCTGAGCTTGGCGGTGATACCCGGGCTGACGGTTTGATCGCACTGTGGATGCTGATGGAGTTTAATAAAGACAGCGGCAAGCGCTTTATGGGAGTCCGTGGCGGACGTAAGGAGATCATGAAACAGCTGAATAAAATGAAATTCCAGGAAATCTGCGCCAAGGGAAAGGATTATGAAGAGCTTCTTTACAGGGAGTGCTGCCATATGGTGAAGACGTATATGGAGCTTAGTGAGTCTGATAAGGCTTATAACAGCACGCTGTTTGGAATTATGAAAATGAGCAGTGAGCGTGCCAAGGACAAGCTGAAAGCGGATATTTATGATACTGCCGTGGTGCTTCCGCAGACATTGAAGATGGAAGAAGAGCTTGGAATCGTCACCCGCGCCGCCCGGGAAATGTACGAACTGCATTTTCCAGGAGAGGGAAGCCTGGGAGCAGACAGATAACATGCCAGGCGAAAAAGCCTGACATGTATAAAAAGATATAAAAATATAAAGTCCTTAGTACCGCAGCAGTCTCCGAATCTGGAGCTGGCTGCGGTATTTATTATGCAGCTCCAGCTTCAGCGCCTTCTCACATGCATCCAGAATCACATCATAATAGGTAAACTGATAAATATTACCTGCAATCTGCACACAATTATACCGCTGCAAAGAAGTCCCGATCTGTTCCATGGAAAACTGGAAATCAAGCTTCGCCTGCAGCATACGCATTAAAGTAAAGGACACAAACCCAATCACAAAATGGGCATTGATCTTATCCGGTGTCCAGATGAAGGTAGCAGAGGAGTCATACTGGCTTTTGGAATCAAGGAAAATTTTCTCCATATGACGAAGTCCGCTGAAAAGACGATAAGGGGCAAGATTATCTGCCTCCAGATTGTCAGTAGCAATGGCAGTATATCCGTCCAGCTTCAGTCCGGTACGCCTTCCGGAAGACTCCCTGGCAAGGCGCTGCTGTCTGGCCTGAAGCTCATGGTAATATACAAATTGTTTTTCCCTATCCTCAAAAATTCGCTCTTTATAAAGAAGAGGGATGGTCTGATGCTTTTCATTCAGAATTTTCATTTCCTGATAACCATCCTTCAGAACCCAATCCTTAAATTCTGTATTCGCAGTATGTACAGGCAGACCATAAATATATCCGTCTGCCGGTACTCCATTGCAAATAAAAGGCTCCTCCTTCGGACGTGCAGGTGCAGTATTATAAAAACGGGTTCTGGGATTTTCTCTCTTTAATTGCTTTACGGCATTAAAAACAGACTGGTTCAACACAGTACCACTGGTAGACAGGTCATATGCAATGGGAATTCCATTTCTGTCTGTGAGAAGATCCAGGTGAAGGGTGGAATCTGTACGTCTGGCATTGGGCTGCGTGTCAGAGGGCATGCTTCCCGGAATGGAAAAATTATAGCTGGTGTGATCCAAAAAAGCAGAAGTGGTATCTCTGGAAAGGATGCTGCCAGAATGCTCATAAATCCACTTCTGCAGATCTTTTTGCAGTTTCACAATAACATGAAAGGCAGAATCCAGGTCTTCGTCTGAGATGCTTCCGGATTCTTCGAAGTAGATTCCTTTTTCAATAGCTTCATTCCAGGTGCAATTTGGGTAAAGCGCACGGGAAATGACCATATATCGGAAAAGCTCTTCTATATTATAGGGGAGAGATAGATTCCAGGTCCTGGTACGCCAGAAAATGTCAAGCTGAAGCTCCTTATAAAGGTATTTCAGAATGCCGTAGCCTACATTTTTCAGAGAGTGTTCTCCTGGTGAGAGTGCAGTAGTAAGGTCAACATATACCACAGAGTTCTTTTTGGCTTCTCGTTCCTGGTTCATATCAGCCACAACCTTCTCGAAGTGGCTGATGGGATCCGGGTAATCCTTCTTTAAATCTTCCAGATATCCCAACCCCATAATGGTCTTCTGACGAGTGGCTTTCTTCTCTTTATCGTAGTAGGATTCGGTGATGGCAAGATAAGTTCCCTTTGCCTTAGGTGTCTTTTTGAGAAACATAGGGGGTCCTCCTGTATGTTTTATCATTTGAAAATGAAGATGGTGCGTAGTCCTTGTTTGTCAATTGCATAAGTGCATTGGTTTTCTGGCATTTATTATAGCACTAGAAAGGATGTACATCAAGATACACCATGAGAAAATACGAAAATCGGAGCGAATATAGTTTAGAAAACAGGGCGTGAAATTGTGCAAAATGCTGAAATTCAAACAGGGGAAAATGGAGTAAACATGTAGCTTTTTGTCCTGTGAAAGCAGAAAAAATAAGAAATTGTATGCTTTTTTCAATGAAAAAGTCGAAAATAGCACTAGTACACCAAAATACACACTATAAAAACACGAAAATGAAGACCGATTAGTGACCGGTTTCTTAGTGAAACAGCAGAAAACAGGGATTTTTCAGGTAATCATAAATTATTGCTCCTTCAAAATCAGTGTGATATGATGATGAAAATGGGTTTTGGGCTAGTTCTGCCTGCAAAACCACACTAAAAAGGAAAACCTAATCTTAAAAAGGAGGCTGTAACATGAAAAAGAATTCAAGGCTGAAATCGTTTTTTGCCATACTTCTGGCGGTATCTATGATATTCCAGCAGTCTAGTCTGACTGTTCTGGCAACGGACGACACCTACGTTGAGGACGCGACGGCAACACCGACTCCGTCTGAAAACGAAGCAGAAACATACGCAACAGAGGGAGCGGAACCGGTTGCTGAGAAACAGGAAGAACCTCAGCAAGTGCAGGAAACTCCTGCTGCGGAACAAGCTCAGGAGCCAACGGAAGCACCTGCCGAGCAGCCAACAGAAGCGCCAGCAGAGCAGCCAACAGAGGCGCCTGCAGCAGCTCCGACAGAAGCACCTGCAACAGAGCCCACAGCGGCACCAGCAGCAGAAGTGACGGAAGCGCCTGCAGCACCGGAAGCTACAGCAACACCAGCTGCGAGGCAACTGCAACTCCGACACCAGAAGTCAGCGCCCCCCCAAGTGAGACACCGACTCCGACTCCAGAGGTTACGGAGACACCTGCTGAGACTACAGAATTTTCTGATGTATCAGTAGACAATGCAATTGCTAATGTAAGTCTTTCTACACCAATCAGTGAAAAGGCAATTTTTGTTGCGAAACAGTATGATGAAGATTCAGAGTATTTTGATAATGCAATCGGTGCAGTAATGAACTGGGCAGGACAGAATAATCTGGCACTCACCGAGGCTGTTGTTTATGATTTGCATTTTGAAAACGAAGACGGAACTCCTTACCCATATGGAGACAATGCTACTGTTAATCTTCAGTTTAACAATCCAATCTTAAATGAGCTGGAATATGACAATGTAGAAAATGTAAAAACATATGTGCTTCATATTACAGAAAATGGAGTACAGGATGTAAATGGTGGTATTGCTCAGAACGGAAGTGGAGCAGTAACTGGCGTTACGATTCAGACGAATGGATTTTCTCCGTTTGTGATTGTGAAAGCAGGAAGCGGAGCTGTTATGGCGGTACAGGAAGGCTTGCCATCTACATCATTGGCAGATTTTATCACAGATGTTAAATTTACAGATGCTAAAACTGATGAGAATGGAAAATTGATTCTTTCTATTGGATCAGAATATTCATTTGATATGAGTTTTGCAGAAGTGCCTGGAGTCAGACAATTGGATGTCGAGAACAATCTTGTACTTGAATATCCAACGCAGCTGACACCATCAGTTCAGAGTGGTACATTTGATATAGAAGTAATTAAAGGAAAAAATAAATATATTGTAAGTGGAAATACATATGAGGTTATTAACAATAAAGTTGTTGTAAAAATAAATAAAAATGATACTAATTATGAACATTTGAAAGATGCGTCAAATGTGGCATTTAATCTTCATTTGAAAGCAAAAGTCAGTGAAAATGCAACAGGAAAAGAAATTAAATTTAATGATCAAGTAAAAAAGGATGTTACATTTAAATCTGATGCGTCTGTTAGTGTAGAGAAAACAGGAACATATGATAAAACAAGGGGAAAGTTTATTTATACTGTAAAAGTAACTTCTACAGGAACAAGTAAAAATGTTAAAGTAACTGACCGTATAACCGGAACTTTATTGAAATATGCAGATGATGTGGTTGCATCTCCAGATAAAGGAAGTGTAAGCGCAACTCCAATAAATAATGGCTTTGTTTATGAAATTCCAATTATGAATGATGGAGAGGTAATTACACTTACATATAGTGCAGATATTGATTATAGTAAATTGCCTAAGGGTGCAAAGAGTTTTACAGTTGACGAAACAAAAAATACTGTATCTGCAAAGGGAGACAACACTCCGAAGTCCGATGATAAATCAAAGGATTTTAATAATGAAACAATTGCAACACCTATCAAGAAGAGTGGTAAGGCAGAAGAAGTTAAAGATGGAAAACAGACATCTACCTGGACGATCATAGTTAATGAGGATGCCAATGAATATGTTGGCGGAAGTACAGTAACGGATATCCTTAAACAGAATGATAAAGCACCTACGGATTATTCAGGTGGCGGGCTTACAGTTAATATTTATAACAAAAATGGTGACAAGGTGGGAACTGAGACACCTTTATGGGGAAATGGAGTAACTAAAACAGAGTCTGGATGGACCTATAATCTTCCAAAAAATGCAAATAATACACCATACAAATATGAAATTATTTATACCACAGTGACAGATATATCTTCTGTTTATCAGGATAATTTAAAAATTGAGAATGAAGCAGAGCATAATGGCGAGTCTACTTCCGGAGAAGTTTCACCAATAAGCAAAGGCGATAAATTTGAAGTAACCAAAGACCATGAAAATGCAACAAAAGACAGTGTGGACTGGACAGTTACAATAAAAATTCCAGACACAGGATTTAATAATAGCTTTAGCGTTACGGACAGTTTGCCGTTTACATGGAATAATGGAGTTCCCTGCAAAGATTCTTATATGGCTGGAACTATGAAGGTTGATTGGAATGGAACAACGCTTGTAGAAGGTACGCATTATTCCATCAATCCTGAAGACACAGGAAGTAATTCAATACAACTTAAGCTTAATTTTAAAAATGTAGCTCAGTTATTTCCGAAAGTCAATGCAGGAACAAACAGGACTCTGACATTGACTTATAAAACAAAACCAGATTCAAACTGGCCGGAAAGTGAATCACACAATAATACAGTGACGGTGTCAGGAGATGGTACAGATAAAACAGATACGGACTCTTACAAATTATCTGAACATAAAATAAAGAAAGAAGTAGACGGAACCAGAACTATAGATGGAATGCCGGCATTTGGCTTCAAAGTTCAGCTTCAGGGTGTAGACAGTGATACAATCACTATTTTCGGATAACTTTTTTGATACAGAGTTATTTGAAGTATATGTTGGCAGAAGTGATGTATGGGGTATGATGCGATTTGGTGGTGGAGACAAACCAGAAGAAGCAGAAGCGGCAGCAAATGGAAAGAGTCTCGGTGGCACAGTTAGTGCAACACCAACCAGTACAGGGGCAGATTTTACAATCACAAATGTAGCTAAGAAGGGAAACTCATATTATAATTATTATGTGTTACGCTATTTCCTGAAAGTTAAAGATGTAGCTGCGCTGAAAAAATTACAGCAGATGGCAGCAGACAGTGAAAACCATACAGCGCTGATTTCTAATATTGCTACGTGGGGAGACATATCAAGCGAAAAAGTAAGTCATACATTTGAACTTAAACCGGTAACCAAAGAAACAGTAGACGTCGGCTCCGGGAATGATTACAAAGCAAGTTTTAAAATTGTGATTAATCCGGACAAGCTTAAATTAAATGGTGGAAACCAGATTGATGTAAAGGATGTTATAACAGTTACCGAAGGTGCAGGTGCAAAAGTAAGACTGATACCTGACAGCTTAAAAATAACACTTGATCCTGCTGGAGACTATTCGACAGATTATTCTGAGGACAGAACAACACTGAACATCAAAATTCCGGATGAATGTAAAGCAACAATTACATATGATGCAAAAGTTGATGGAAAGGTACTGTTAAATACAATAATACAGTTGATATCTCAGGCGGATATACTGCATCAAGTGGAGAAAAAACAGTCTATATTGAATCAATAGCAGGTGGTACTGCAGAAGTATTTGCATATACACTTGTAAAACGAGATGCAAAAACAAAAGCGGCATTGAATGGAGCAAAATTCCAGCTCTTTGATGTTACAGATAATAAACTTCTGACAGCATTTGATGCTAAGAAAAACAGAATTCCGCTTGTCTTTACTACTAATGAAAATGGAATTGTAGAAATCAGGCATTCTGATGAAACCGTAAGTGGTTGGAGTTTGATTGAAGGGCATCGGTACAGGTTGGAGGAAATAGAGGCGCCTGACGGATATGGAATTGCAGACCCGGTTACTTTTACAGTTGTAAGTTCCAAGGCGAATGCGGGCGAAACTATACCGGCCGATGGAATCTTCAATGGAGAAGAAATTGATGTTTATGATGCCAAAGCTGAAGAAGTAGATTTAACAGCAACAAAGGAACTGACAGGAAGAAATCTGAAAGATGGCGAATTCAGTTTTGAATTAACACCTGATTCACATAATCCTGCGTCAGATAAAAATGCTAAAAAGACAGTTCAGAATACGGCAGATGGAAACATTTCATTTGGTAAGCTGAAATTCACAGAAGCTGGAACATATAAGTATACAGTTTCTGAAATAACAGGCAATGACGACACCATTACTTATGATAACAAGAGTTATACAGTTACAATTGTTGTTGAGGAAGGTGAGCATGGTGCGTTAAATATTGCATCTAAAACGATTACACTTAATAGTGGAGCAAAGAGTGAAATTAAGTTTACAAATGCGTATACACCAAAACCTACAACAGCCCAGATCGAGGCAGAGAAGTCCGTCAATGGAGAAGCAGCAACAGGAAGCCAGTTCCACTTTACGCTGACACCAAAGACAGATGGCGACAAGAATGAAGCAAGAATGTGACAAACGTAAATGGAAAGATCACCTTTGCAGACCTGACATATGACAAAGCCGGAACTTATGAGTATGAGGTGGCTGAGGTACAGGAAAACCTGCCGAACGGATACAAAGCAGACAAAACAGTCTACACAGCAACCGTAACAGTAACAGATAACAAAGAGACTGGAAAACTGGAAGCAGTTGTAAGCTATAAGAAAGGTGAAAAATCTGTAGATAAACTCACCTTTGCCAATACCTACAAGGCAGAAGGAACGACAGCGGAGATCGAGGCAGAGAAGACCGTCAATGGAGAAGCAGCAACAGGAAGCCAGTTCCACTTTACGCTGACACCAAAGACAGATGGTGATAAGAACAGATCCCAGAATGTGACAAACGTAGACGGAAAGATCACATTTGCAGACCTGACATATGACAGAGACGGAATCTATGAGTATGAGGTAGCGGAGGTACAGGAAGTACCGAACGGATACACGGCAGACAAGACAGTCTACAAAGTAACCGTAACGGTAACGGATGATATGAGCGGACAGCTGAAAGCGGCTGTAAGTTACAAGAAAGCAGAAGAACCTGTAGATAAACTTACCTTTGCCAACATCTACAAGGCCTCCGTAGACCTTCAGTTGAAAGCCCAGAAGTCCATGAAGGTAGAAGCTGAACAGCTTGGAACCTTCGAATTCGAACTGAAAGATGCAGATGGCAAGGTAATTGAAACAGTCAAGAACGACGAAAAAGGTGCGATCAGCTTCAGCAAGCTTTCCTATACAGAGAAAGATGCTGGAAGGACCTTTGCTTACACGGTAAACGAGAAAATCCCGTTAGAGGCAGACACCTACATATACGACAAGACTGTTTATACAGTAACTGTAAATGTAGAAGACAACCGTGATGGCACTCTGAAGCTTACCACCAAGGTAAATGGAAAAGATTACACTGCGACAGCAATGAAATTTGTCAACGATTCTACCAAGGTTACCATTACCAAGGTAAATGACACCGACCGGAACGCACTTTTAGGAGCGAAACTGCAGATAGTGGATGCTAAGGATAAGGTTGTGGAAGAGTGGACCACAGATGGAAACCCACACGTAATCATCGGCAAGCTGATCCTCGGCGAAACCTATAAGCTGGTTGAGAAGGAAGCACCGAATGGTTATAAAATTGCAGATCCGATCACCTTTGTGATGCAATCGGACGGAACCATTACAGTAAATGCGAAACCTGTATCTGAAAACCAGCTGACAATGTAGATTCAAAACTTCATTTCAATGTCAACAAAGTAGAACTTGGAAGTGGTAAAGAGGTAGAAGGTGCTCATTTAGTAGTAATTGACAAGGAAACAGGTAAGACTGTAGATGAGTGGGTTTCTGAAAAAGATAAAACTCACGACTTTGGTCCTAAACTTGAAGCTGGAAAGAGCTATATTCTTAGAGAAACAGTAGCTCCTGCTGGTTATAAGTATGCAACAGATATTGAGTTTACTGTTAAAAAAGATGGAACTATTGAAACCAATGCAAAAACTACGACAGATACAGATGGTAACAAGGTATATCTGGTAGAAGATGACACCACCAAGGTAACCATCACCAAAGTAGACGCCCTTGGCAATCAGCTTTCAGGCGTAGTGCTTGAAATCCAGGACAAGGACGGCATGGTAATCGATACTTGGACAACTTCAACTAAGGACAACCCACACGTAATCACTGGCAAACTAATTCTCGGCGAAACCTACAAGTTAGTCGAGAAATCCGCTCCAGCTGGTTATACCCTGGCAGATCCTGTTGAGTTTACTGTAAGTGAGAATGACATCGACAACAAAGTTGAGATGAAGAACATCTACTCCGCATCCGGAAGTCTGAACCTGACAGCTAAGAAGATTCTGACAACCACAGAGACACCACTCGCAGCAGGTCAGTTTACATTCGAACTTCGCGACAAAGATGGCACAGTTCTTCAGACCAAGACCAATGATGCTGACGGCAACGTAACCTTTGACCAAATCAAGTACAACCTTGTAAAAGATGCAGCTTACAAAGACAACACAGATAAGAAAGTAGATAATACCGGCGAATACCAGTACACCGTAAATGAGGTGAAAGGTGACGCAGCAGGTTACACCTACGACGACACCATCTACACCATCAACGTAACCGTAACAGACGCTGGCAACGGTACCTTAACCGTAACCCCAGTCATCCATTCCTCCAAGCAACCTCCGAGGATGCCACTGCAACAGGTATGGAATTTACCAACACCTACACCACATCTGGTCAGATCGTTCTTGGTGCAACCAAGACTCTGGAAGGCCAGACACTGGAAGCAGAGCAGTTCAGCTTCCAGGCAACAGAAATGGATGTAGATGGAAAGGCAGTAGAAAATGGTTACAGCGAAACTGTGAAGAATGCTGACGGCGGTGCCATCACATTCCCAATTATCACATACAAGGAATCCGGAACCCATTATTACCAGATCACTGAAGTAAAAGATGAGAAACCGGCATATCAGTATGATGAAAGCAAATACGTTGTAAAAGTAGACGTAACAGATGACAATGCAGGCAAGTTAACAGCGAAAGTTACTTCTGTCACAAAGAACGGCGAACTTGTAAAGAGTGAAGACCTCATTGGAGCAGTTACCTTCACGAATACTTACAGTGCATCCGCTGACCTTGAACTGAAAGCCCAGAAGTCCATGAAGGTAGAAGCTGAGCAGCTTGGAACCTTCGAATTCGAACTGAAAGATGCAGATGGCAAGGTAATTGAAACAGTCAAGAACGACGAAAAAGGTGCGATCAGCTTCAGCAAGCTTTCCTATACAGAGAAAGATGCTGGCAAGACCTTTACCTATACCGTAAACGAAAAGCTCCCATCAGAGGCAGATACCTACGTATACGACAAGACTGTTTATACAGTAACTGTAAATGTAGAAGACAACCGTGACGGAACTCTGAAGCTTACCACCAAGGTAAATGGAGGAGATTACACCGAGACAGTCATGAAATTTGTCAACGATACTACCAAGGTTACTATTTCCAAGGTAGACGACACCACCCTGAAAGCTCTTGCAGGAGCAAAACTTCAGGTAGTAGATGACCAGGATAAGGTTGTGGAAGAGTGGACCTCAGATGGTACACCACATGTGATCACAGCGAAACTTGTTCTTGGCAAGACCTACAAACTGGTTGAGGAAGAAGCACCATCAGGATATGAGATCGCAGAGCCGATCACCTTCACTGTTGATGCAGATGACACCAAAAATGCAGTTGAGATGAAGGATGCCATGACAAAGGGCAAAACTGCTGCAATTGAGATCACCAAGGAACTGAAGCTGAACGATGCACTTGCAGGCGCTAAGGATATGACCTTCTACGCAGCACTTTTCGCAGATGCAGAATGCACAATTTCTGCTTCTGATGTAAAAGCACTTGAGTTTAAGAATGCATCTTCTTCCACAGTTACCTTTACCAATCTGGATCTTGGAAGAACCTACTATGTAAGTGAGACAGATGCAACCGGAAAAGCAATTGATTCAGGCATGACACCGGATGAAAAGGTTTATGTACCGGTTTATCCACAGGGACAGGCAATTACCGTAACTGAGGATGGCGCAAAGAGCAGCATCACATTCGAGAACCAGTTCAGCGAATGGCCGGATGGATTCTACAAGATCGCGACTCTGAATGTAACCCAAGAAGCTTCTTGGTGCAGCTGGAAATGCCCTGGAAAGTGATGAGATTTTCTATGCAGGTATCTTTGATGACAAAGAGTGCACAACTCTTTCCACAAGAACGGAGAAGAACATCCTGACACTTGATCTTGCAGGCGGCTCCACAGTATCTGAGAGTACACAGGCAGTTGTAATACCGGATGAAGCCTTTACGCTCTATGTTGCAGAGACAGATGCAGAAGGAAATCTGGTAGATGGTACAGAAGGATTCAGATACGCAGTAACTGTTGAAAATGGAAATGTGCTGTTTGATGAAAATAATCTCAATGCAGAGGTAACCATCATCAACCAGGAACAGCCGGAAGCAACACCTACTGTAACTCCTGAGGAGACAATAACTCCTACACCAACCCCAGGCACATCCACAGGTGTTAAGACAGGTGATGACACACCAATCGGCTTCTATATGGCATTGCTCTTTGTTGCAGCTCTCGCAATCGAAGAAACAACCAGAAGACGCCGCAAAAAAGAACAGGATTAACGAATCATAATTAAATAATCAGAACCGCCCCTGCAGGAAGAATCCTACCAGATTCGCCCGTAGGGGCGGTTCTTTTTAAAAGAATTTTGTTGTAGTAAGATACTTTTTTGTGTGTTATACTAATGCAAGAAGTTGAAGAGGCTAAGAGACCGCCTGTTGTAACTGATGAAGATGCTTCGGAATTATCAGCTGCATGGTATAAAGCTTTTTAGAGCCTGTTTGAAAAATCATTCCCGCAATCTGCACGCCCCACTTTGCGGTATATTTTGCCCGAATTCGGTTGCGTAGCCCGCTACGGCGCCCTCATCCGGACAAAATCTCCCACAAATTGTGACGCACATCTTGCAGAAAGCCTTTT
>ENA-OQAA01000021-OQAA01000021.1-human-gut-metagenome-genome-assembly--contig:-NODE-21-length-101511-cov-4.746429_pt1 | contig 101511 bp, 113 predicted proteins | sample MGYA00242489_ERZ504515 | MGnify/ENA primary metagenome ERZ504515 (study PRJEB26092, sample SAMD00036237) | human gut metagenome | host: Homo sapiens | study: EMG produced TPA metagenomics assembly of... | reverse complement strand
GTTTATTACTCGGTTCGAATAAAATTTGCATAAGTTTAATTTTTTAAACTGGTTGTATATGAATGAGGAATGATGTATAGTATTTGCGAGAGACACCTTCTTTCGTAAATGTTGCAAATGTTTGTTTTGGCACTTTCATTATACAACACATGGAATCGAGGTGTCTTTCTTTTATGCAAAATCACGAACTTGCTCATTTATAGATACTACAAAGAAAAAAGGCAAAAGGAGTTTTAGTGCTATGAAAGAATTTAAATATGTAGTGACAGACGCAGAAGGAATCCACGCAAGACCAGCAGGACTGCTTGTGAAAAAAGCAGGAGAATTTACATCTTCCGTAACAATTGCAAAAGGTGACAAATCTGCAGATGCAAAAAGAATCTTCGGTGTGATGGGACTTGGAGTAAAGACAGGAGAAGAAGTGACAATTACTGCTGATGGTGCAGATGAAGATGCAGCAATCGCAGAACTGGAAGCATTCTTTAAAGAAAACTTATAATTCCCATAAAGTCTGAGGAAAATATTATGATTATAATAACAGGAAAAAGTGTATTTGGTGGAGTGTCCATCGGAAAAACTTTCTTTTTATAAAAGAAATCAGAAAGTGATCAAAAGAGAACACGTAGAAAATGTAGAATCAGAGTGTGTAAGATTTCAGGAAGCAAAAGCTGAGGGAATCCGTCAGTTAAAAGAATTGTACGAAAAATCGATTGCCGATGTCGGAGAAGCCAACGCTATGATTTTTGAGATTCATCAGATGATGCTGGAAGACCTGGATTATATTGAGTCTATCGAAAATATCATCCGTTCTCAGGAAGTCAATGCAGAGTTTGCAGTAGCAACGACAGCTGACAATTTTGCGCAGATGTTTGCGGCAATGGATGATGCATATATGCAGGGACGTGCAGCGGACGTAAAGGATGTTTCTGAGCGTGTGCTGGATATCCTCTGCGGAGTCAGCGAGGGAATCAAGCAGACAGACGAGCCTTCGATCATTGCAGCAGATGATCTGGCACCGAGTGAGACGGTACAGCTGGATAAGAGCAAAGTACTTGCATTTGCAACGATGTACGGTTCTTCCAATTCTCATACTGCGATTCTGGCGCGTACCATGAATATCCCGGCTGTTATCGGTCTGGGTGAAAGTCTGAGTCCTCAGTATGACGGAAAGATGGCTGTGATCGACGGATTTACAGGAACATTGTATATTGATCCGGATGAAGAGACACTTTCCAGAATGCAGAAAAAGCGGGAAGAAGATCTTGAGAAAAAGGCACTCTTGGAACAGCTCAAAGGAAAAGAGAACATCACAAAGAGTGGTCAGAAGATCAATGTATATGCAAATATCGGAAATGCATCTGATGTTGGTGCAGTCCTGAAAAATGATGCAGGCGGAATCGGTTTGTTCCGCAGTGAGTTCTTATATCTGGAGAATGAGACATTCCCGACAGAAGAGCAGCAGTTTGCAGTATACAAGCAGGTTGCAGAAAACATGGCAGGGAAAAAAGTGATCATCCGTACACTGGATATCGGAGCTGATAAACAGGTGGATTATTTCGAACTGGACAAAGAAGAGAATCCGGCACTTGGATATCGTGCGATCCGTATTTGTCTGACAAGACCGGAAATCTTTAAGACACAGCTTCGTGCACTTTACAGAGCTGCATTTTACGGAAATATTTCGATCATGTTCCCAATGATCATTTCTGTTTCAGAGATTCATAAGATCAAAGAGATGATCAAAGAAGTGAAAGCAGAGTTGAAAGAACAGGGAATCCCATATAAAGAAGATGTGGAGCTTGGTGTGATGATCGAGACTCCGGCCTCTGTTATGATCAGCCGTGAACTGGCAAAGGAAGTTGACTTCTTCAGTGTGGGAACGAATGACCTGACACAGTACACTCTGGCGATCGACCGTCAGAATTCAAAACTGGACGAGTTCTATGATCCGCATCATCCGGCAGTGCTGGCGATGATCCGCATGGCTGCAGAGAATGCACATGCAGAAGGAAAATGGATCGGCATTTGCGGAGAACTTGGCGCAGATCTGGAATTGACAGAAGAATTCCTGAAGATGGGACTGGATGAACTTTCTGTTTCTCCATCGATGGTTCTTCCGCTGAGAAAGAAAATCCGCGATTGTGAATAATCAGATACAAAAAAGGACATTGTCTGAAAAGACAGTGTTCTTTTTTGTGTTGGTAATTTCTTAAAAAAGAACTTGCAAACATATGTTCTGAATGCTATAATACAAAAAGAACATATGTTCTGAAAGGAGCGGAAATATGGCGGAGATTATTCAGGAAAAAATGTCAATCTATGAAAAACTTCAGATTCTGACTGATGCGGCAAAGTATGATGTGGCGTGCACCTCCAGCGGCGTAGAAAGGAAAGGTGATGGCACAGGTATAGGCAATTGCAGCAAGGCGGGAATCTGTCACAGCTTTTCTACGGATGGAAGGTGTATTTCACTTCTGAAGATTTTATTTACGAATGAGTGTATTTATGACTGCAAATATTGTGTGAATCGATCTTCCAATGACGTGATCCGTACATCTTTTACGCCGGATGAGATCTGCACATTGACGATGGAATTTTACAGAAGAAATTATATCGAAGGATTGTTCTTAAGTTCTGGAATTTTAAAAAATCCGAACTATACGATGGAGCTGATCTATGCAGCCTTGTATAAGCTGCGTCATGTCTGCAATTTTCAGGGATACATTCATGTAAAGGCAATTCCGGGAGCAGATCCGATTCTGATTCAGAAAGTGGGATTTCTGGCAGACAGGATGAGTGTGAATCTGGAATTGCCGACAGCCGAGAGTTTGAGACTTCTGGCACCACACAAGTCAAGAAAAAATATTCTGGCACCCATGCGGCTGGTCCAGGAGAAGTCCAAAGAGAACAGACAGGAGCTGACGCTGTATAAAAGTGCGCCGCGTTTTGTGCCTGCCGGCCAGAGTACGCAGATGATCATCGGCGCCTCTCCGGAGACAGATTATCAGATCCTGCGTGTGGCAGAGTCACTCTACCAGAAATTTGGATTAAAGCGTGTGTTTTATTCTGCTTTTGTGGCGGTCAATGAAGACAAGGCACTTCCGGCAAGAACATCAGATGGACCGCCGCTTCTTCGGGAACACAGACTATATCAGGCAGACTGGCTGCTGCGGTATTACAAGTTTGAAGCAAATGAGCTGCTGAATGAGAAAAATCCGAATTTTAATATATTCCTGGATCCGAAGTGTAACTGGGCGCTGAATCATCTGGAATATTTTCCTGTCGAAGTGAATCGGGCGTCATATGATGTTTTGCTGCGTGTTCCCGGGATCGGTTACAAATCAGCGGGCAGGATCGTAAAAGCAAGGCGGTTCGGATCTCTTGGATTTGAAGACCTCAGGAAAATGGGAGTGGTATTAAAACGGGCGCTCTATTTTATTACGTGCAGTGGAAAAATGATGTATAAAACGAAAATAGAAGAAGATTATATTACAAGGAATCTTTTGAATACGAAAGAACGTTTGCCGGACAGTGTTGCAGGGATGAATTATCAGCAGTTATCCTTATTTGATGATGTAAATTTTACCGGGAACCAGATCGTGACTATGGTATGACAGGAGAGGGATATGAAAAAGATTTATATTTGCAGAGATGACAGAACCGAGATGCTTTCGGCAATTTATGACGCATGGAAAGAAAACCGCAATAAAGAGGTAGGAATCGGGCTTTTGGGAAAGACACAGCAGCAGCTGTTCTGCGAATATGCAGAAGTTGTATCATCCGAAAAGAAAGCGCAGGCGGTGGAACGCCTGATACGGGATCATATGGGAGAGCAGACTTATGAGGATATTTCTTATGCCCTGTTGTGTGAAGATGCGATGAAAGCAGAGGCGATACTACATGTCATGCAGGCAGCGAGACAGGTAAAGCCAAGTAAAAGGATTATGGATTTTCTGGGCAATCCCTCTGTGGCAAAAGTGTTTGAAATGAAACGCAGAGTTTCGAATGAAGCCCATTATTTTATTGAGTTTGTAAGATTTCGGGAACTGGAAAACGGAGTTTTGTTTTCGAGATAGAGCCGAAGAACAGGGTGCTGACATGTATCGCAGAGCATTTTGCAGATCGTTTTCCGATGGAAAACTGGGTGATCTATGACAATACGCATCAGGAATTTCTGGTGCATCCGGCCGGAAAGCATTGGGTGCTGGTACAAGGAGAAGTGCCAGAGCGGAATGTGACAGAGCAGATCACGGAAGCCGAGAAGGAGTATGAAAAATTGTGGAAAGGATTTTTTAAAACCATCTCGATCAAGGAACGGGAAAATTTAAAATGCCAGCGAACACATATACCGGTCAAATATCGTAAAAATGTGACAGAATTCCAGTAAAAAACTATTGTATAATAGGAGGACTTAGTTTAACATAAGGATAACAAAGTGGCGTTGATAAGAGAAAGGAAGGAGAGATATGGAGAGAGAGGCAATCGTCTGGCTGGCGCTTTTTGTTATTCTTCTGATTGTAGAACTGTTGACTGTGGGTCTGACCTCCATCTGGTTTGCAGGAGGTGCACTGGCAGCGCTGATTTTAGAGCTGCTGGGAGTTGATTTCATCTGGCAGATCGGGGCGTTTATCCTGGTTTCATTCGTGCTTGTGTATTTTACGAGGCCGTTTGCAGTAAGATATGTCAATGCACATCATGAAAAGACCAACTATGAACAGGCAGTGGGAAAAATTGTCAGAATTACACAAAGAGTAGATGATCTTGCACAGACCGGAAAAGGAATTCTGGACGGAATGGAATGGACCGTGAGGCAGATGGTAAAGAAGTGCTGGAAAAGGACACTCTGGCAAGAGTAATCCGGATTTCCGGCGTAAAATTGATTGTAGAACCGTATAAGGAGGACTAGAGGATGGGATTGATGGTATTAGGAGTTTTATTGGTATTGGTGATATTGATTCTGGCAGCAAATATCCGAATCGTACCACAGGCACATGCGTATATTCTGGAACGTCTGGGTGGATATAAAGAGACGTGGGGTGTTGGAATTCATTTTAAGATCCCGATTCTGGATCGTGTGGCAAAGAGAGTATCACTCAAAGAGCAGGTTGTAGATTTTGAACCGCAGGCCGTGATCACAAAAGATAATGTTACGATGCAGATTGATACGGTGATCTTTTTTCAGATTACAGATCCGAAGCAGTATGCGTATGGAGTGGAGAACCCGATTGCAGCGATTGAAAATCTGACAGCGACTACACTGCGTAATATCATCGGAGATCTGGAACTGGATGAGACTCTGACATCCAGAGAGACGATCAATTCGGAGATGCGCACATCGCTGGATATCGCTACAGACCCGTGGGGAATCAAGGTGAATCGTGTGGAACTGAAAAATATCATGCCTCCGACTGCAATCCAGGATGCGATGGAGAAACAGATGAAGGCAGAACGTGAAAGAAGGGAAGCGATTCTGAAAGCGGAAGGAGAAAAGAAATCTACAATTCTGGTGGCAGAAGGTAAGAAAGAATCTTTGATCCTGGAAGCGGAGGCGGAAAAACAGGCGGCAATCCTGAATGCGGAAGCAGAAAAGCAGAAGAGAATCAAAGAGGCGGAAGGACAGGCGGAAGCAATCCGTACCGTTCAGAAAGCAACAGCAGAAGGAATTGAATTTATTAAACAGGCAGGTGCGGATGATGCAGTACTGACTTTAAAGAGTCTTGAAGCGTTTGCCAAAGCAGCAGACGGAAGAGCAACCAAGATTATCATTCCGTCCGAATTACAGGGAATCGCTGGTCTGACCAAGACGATCGCAGAGGTTGCAAGACCGGATAAAGCAGCAGAGTAGAGAACATGAAAGAGGAAACAATCATAAGGATATCTGTCCGCAGCCTTGTAGAATTTATTCTGCGGGAAGGGGACATTGACAACAGAGTGTCCGGCAGTATGGAAAAAGATGCCATGCTGCTGGGCGGTAAAATACACCGCAAAATACAAAGCCGTATGGGAACGAATTACACAGCGGAGGTTCCGCTTAAAATACAGATGCCGTGCGATGGGTTTGTTTTGCAGATAGAAGGGCGCGCCGATGGAGTTTTGAAAGATGACGGAAAAGTCTGATCGATGAGATCAAGGGGATTTTGCGAAGTCTGGAACATCTGGAAGCGCCCGTTCCCGTTCATTTGGCTCAGGCAAAATGTTATGCTTATATTTATGCAGTTCAGAATTCTTTGAAGTGCATTGACGTTCAGATGACGTATTGTCAGATGGAAACAGAGGAAATCCGCAGGTTTTGCCAGGAATTTGAATTTCAAGAGCTTCAGACGTGGTTTCAGGATCTGGTGACACAATATGAAAAATGGGCAAAATTTGAAATTGAATGGCGGAATGTACGCAATGATTCGATCCGGCAGATTGAGTTTCCTTTTCCCTATCGAGAAGGACAGCGCGACCTGGTGGCCTCGGTATACCGCACGATCTTGCGAAAGAAAAAGCTGTTTATCCAGGCGCCTACCGGAGTGGGAAAAACAATGGCAACTGTATTTCCGGCAGTGAGGGCAATGGGGGAAGGGCTGGGAGAAAAGATTTTTTATCTGACAGCGAAGACGATTATGAGGACAGTTGCAGAGCAGGCATTTTCCCTGTTGAAAGAAAAGGGGCTGTTGTATAAGACCATTACGCTGACAGCAAAAGAAAAAATCTGTTTTTGTGAGGAGGCAGAGTGCAATCCGGATGCCTGTCCTTATGCAAAAGGACATTTTGACAGAGTGAATGATGCAGTTTTTGATCTGATCACACATTCCGGCGACTGGAGCAGAGAGGTTCTGGAAGAACAGGCGAAAAAGTACATGGTCTGTCCGTTTGAGATGTCTCTGGATGTGTCCAACTGGCAGATGCAGTGATCTGTGATTACAATTATGTGTTTGATCCGCAGGCTCATATAAAGCGCTTTTTCTCAGAAAGTGGAAAAGAGGAATACCTGTTTCTGATCGATGAGGCGCATAATCTGGTGGAGCGGGGAAGGGAGATGTATAGTGCATCTCTATACAAAGAAGATTTACTGGAAGTAAGAAAACTGGTAAAGGCAGAGGATCCGAAACTGGCAAAGCGTTTGTCAGAATGTAATCAGCAGTTTTTGGAATTAAAGAGAGAGTGTGAACATTATCAGATTTTAAAAAGTGTATCGCATATTGCGTTAAAGCTGATGAATGTGCTTTCGAAACTGGAAGATTATCTGGAAGAGTGCAAGGATGCAGAAAAGAAAAAGCGGGTGCTGGATTTTTATTTTGCAGTGCGCAGTTTTTTAAATATCCATGATATCATGGATGAAAATTATGTGATCTTTTCGGAAATGATGGAAGACGGAAGGTTTCAAATCAAGCTTTTTTGCGTCAATCCGGCGGTGAATCTTCAAAATTATCTGGAACAGGGAAGCAGTACGATTTTCTTTTCTGCAACACTGCTTCCGGTTCATTACTATAAAAAGCTGCTTAGTGTTGAGAAAGATGATTATGCAGTGTATGCACATAGTTCTTTTCCGCAGGAAAATAAATTTCTTTTTATTGGAACGGATGTAAGTACCCGTTATACAAGAAGGGAGAGAGTACATATCAGAGATTTGCCAGATATATTGCAGTGATGGCAGAACAGAAAAAAGGAAATTATATGGCGTTTTTTCCATCGTACCGTTTTTTGGAAGAGGTACATACGTGCTTTTTGGAGTGTGTTGATCACGAAGTCGACAGTATCTGTCAGGTTTCGTATATGGATGAAGAACAGAGGGAAGAGTTTTTGGAGGAATTTGAACGGGAAAGAGAGAAAAGTCTGGTTGCATTTTGCGTGATGGGCGGAATTTTTTCAGAGGGGATTGATCTGACAGAGGACAAGTTGATCGGAGCAGTAATCGCCGGGACAGGGCTTCCTCAGGTGTGTACAGAACGGGAAATTTTAAAGCAGTATTTTAATGCTGCCGATATGGATGGGTTTGACTATGCGTATCTGTATCCGGGAATGAACAAAGTTCTGCAGTCTGCCGGGAGGGTGATCCGAACGGAAAGTGACAGAGGTGTGATCCTGTTGTTGGATGACAGGTTTCGGGAAATGCGATACCGGGAAGTGTTTCCGAGAGAGTGGCAGCAGTATCAACTGGGAAGTGTGAAAAATCTGGAACAAGAAATACGGACTTTCTGGGAAAGTCCGTAATTGTACATCAGTCAAAAAAACTTAAGAATTCTTTTGCTGCCTTTGAGGTCAGTACCTGTTCATTATAAGCGATGACAAGCTCACGCTCTGGCAGTTCTTCTTCTGTCTGGACGGCAAAGAGATCGCAAGTCTGCTCAGAAAGACAGAAATTCGGAATAAATGCGATTCCGAGTCCGATTCGTGCAAGATCGATCAGAAGATCATTGCTGGTCAGCTCGATTTCAGGAACCAGATCCAGTTGATGCTGCTGGAAGAGGCGGTGCAGATATTCACTGGTGGTACTGTGCTTGTCCAACATCAGAATTGGATATTTTGACAGTTCCTGATAGGAAAGCTTCTTTCCTTTCAACTCTGCAAAATCCTGGTTGGCAATAAAAACATCATGAAATTTTTTGATCTTTTTGATCGAAGAGACATTGCTTAAGTAGCTGTTTGGGTAGTTGACCACAATGAGATCGACCTGTCCGGATTCCAGTAATTCTACACATTTGATGGATGTCTGGTTGACAACTTTGATGTGGGCATTTGGAAATGCTTCGTGAAATTTCTTTAAATAGGGAACCAGAAAATATCGGCAGATCGTATCACTGGCTCCAATCCGAATCTGTCCACCGGTAGAAGCTGCATCCAGAAGCTGGGATTCCCCGCGCTGGATCAGGTGCATGGCAGGTTCGATATGGCGAAGGAGGATTTCTCCTTCCGGTGTGAGCTGGACTTTTTTTGTACTGCGGATAAAAAGCACCTGATCCAGCTTGCGTTCCAGTGTTTTGATAGACTGACTGACAGCAGATTGTGAGATGAAAAGCTGTTTGGAAGCTTCGGAAAAACTCAAAGTAGATGCCACATGATAGAATACCTTATATAGTTCATAGTTAATATCCATTATTAGACCTCCTAATAAGTGCTCCCTGTATTATAGGGCAAAAATGAATGAATTACAATCTATATTGTGGTAAAATATACAGGAATCGCAGAAGAATGGAAAAAATGACGAAAGCAGAAAAGACTGGGAGGTAAAATGCGTGAAAAAAGTACAATGGTTTTTGGGAATCGTGTTTTCTCTGCGCTGATTCTGGTGCTGTTGATCAGCAGCTTTCAATTTGCGGCGTATGGAGATTTTGGATTTTACGAAAAAGAATATAAGAAATATGATGTGGTCTCGGATCTTGATATGGAGCTGAAAGATGTGATGTATGTGACCTATGAGATGATGGATTATCTGATCGGTGACAGAGAAAATCTGGATGTGTACACAGTGGTAGAAGGAAAAGAGCAGGACTTTTTTTAATGAGCAGGACAAATTGCATATGGCTGATGTGAAAAATTTGTTTCTTGGTGGTCTTATGGTAAGAAGAGTATCAGCGGCGGTGATGCTGCTCTGTCTTTTCGTACTTTGGGTGACAAAGGCGAATTGGAAAAAGATTCTGGCAAGAGGATATCAGATCGGTCTTGGGATCGCCACAGCCGGAGTCGTGTTTCTGGCAGGAGCGCTGATTGTAGATTTTAATACAGCATTTACGGTATTCCATGAGATATTTTTTACCAATGATCTGTGGTTGTTTGATCCCGCTGAGGATTATATGATCCGGATGCTGCCGGAAGGTTTTTTCTATGATATGGCATTGCGCATTGGGGGAATCTTCATTATCAGTATGCTGATCTTTCTGGCAGTCAGTGTGTTTCTCGCCAGACAGGCCAAGAAAGATGAAAATGAAAGAAAAATTAAAAGTACTTATGAGTGAGTTTAATTATATTAATTATACTTATGAGAAAAAATGTGGTAAGATTACGGTAAAAAGAGTTACTTAATGTTTGAAAGAAGTGCAAAGGAGATTGTATATGAGCAACGTGAAGCGCGTATATGTAGAAAAAAAGGCAGAATTTGCCGTACAGGCAAAAGAATTGAGACATGAGATCAGAAGTTATCTTGGAATTGAAACTGTGACAGGTGTCAGAGTTCTGATTCGTTATGATGTGGAGAATCTTTCAGAAGATACGTTTGAGAAAGCATGTAATGGGATTTTTGCGGAACCGCCGGTAGATGTACTTTATCTTGAGAGCTTTCCGGTATTTGACAAAGATCATGTATTTTCGGTAGAATATCTGCCGGGACAGTTTGATCAGAGAGCAGATTCTGCTGAACAGTGTGTGCAGTTTATCAAAGAGGACGAGTCTCCTGTGATCAAAACGGCGACAACATATGTCATCGAAGGAAACGTAACAGAGGATGAATTTGCAGCGATCAAGAATCACTGTATCAACCCTGTGGACTCAAGAGAGACAGGAATGGAAAAACCGGAAACGTTAGTGACTGTGTTTGAGGAACCGGAAGATGTGAAAGTATTTGATGGTTTTGAGACAATGCCGGAAGCAGAATTAAAAGCGCTTTATGATTCCCTTGGGCTGGCAATGACATTTAAAGATTTCCAGCATATCCAGAATTATTATCACGGAGAAGAGCATAGAAATCCGACTATGACAGAGATTCGTGTTCTGGATACATACTGGTCTGATCACTGCCGTCACACGACATTCTCTACAGAGTTAAAGGATGTGACATTCGGTGAAGGAGACTATAAAGAGCCGATCGTCAATACATACAAACAGTATTTAAGTGACCACAGTGAGATCTTCAAAGGAAGAGAAGATAAGTTTGTCTGCCTGATGGATCTTGCGCTGATGGCGATGCGTAAGCTGAAAAAAGAAGGAAAGCTTGCAGATCAGGAAGAATCAGATGAAATCAATGCATGCAGTATTGTTGTTCCGATCAAAGTAGATGGAGTGGAAGAAGAGTGGCTGATCAATTTTAAAAATGAGACACACAATCACCCGACAGAGATTGAACCGTTTGGTGGAGCGGCAACCTGCCTTGGCGGTGCAATCCGTGATCCGTTGTCAGGACGTACTTATGTATATCAGGCAATGCGTGTGACAGGAGCTGCAGATCCGACGGTATCTGTAAAAGAGACTTTAAAAGGAAAACTTCCTCAGAAAAAACTGGTGAGAGGAGCTGCTCACGGATACAGTTCTTACGGAAACCAGATCGGTCTGGCGACAGGACTGGTAAAAGAAATCTATCATCCGGATTATGTGGCAAAACGTATGGAGATTGGTGCAGTGCTTGGGGCTGCTCCAAGACGTGCGGTGATCCGTGAGAATTCAGATCCGGGAGATATTATCGTACTGCTCGGCGGACGTACCGGACGTGACGGATGCGGTGGAGCAACAGGTTCTTCCAAAGTACATACAGAAGAATCTATTGAGACTTGTGGCGCAGAGGTTCAGAAAGGAAATCCTCCGACAGAGCGCAAGATTCAGCGCTTATTCCGCAGAGAAGAAGTAAGTAAGCTGATTAAAAAGTGTAACGACTTTGGTGCGGGCGGTGTTTCTGTTGCGATTGGAGAGCTTGCAGACGGACTTCGTGTGGATCTGGATAAAGTACCGAAAAAATATGCAGGTCTGGATGGAACAGAGATTGCTATTTCAGAATCTCAGGAGCGAATGGCGGTAGTCGTAGATCCGAAAGATGTGGCAGAATTCATGTCTTATGCAAAGGAAGAAAACTTAGAAGCAGTCGAAGTTGCAGTAGTGACAGAATCTCCGAGACTGGTTTTGGTGTGGAGAGGAAATGAAATTGTCAATATTTCCCGAGCGTTCCTTGACACCAATGGAGCACATCAGGAGACAACAGTAGAAGTTGAGATTCCTGCAAAGAAAGACAGTCTGTTTGTAAAAGAAGAAGTGACGGATGTAAAAGAAAAATGGCTGGAGACCTTAAAGGATTTAAATGTATGCTCTCAGAAAGGTTTGGTAGAGATGTTCGACGGCTCCATCGGAGCAGGTTCCGTGTTTATGCCGTACGGTGGTCAGTATCAGATGACAGAGACACAGGCTATGGTTGCAAAAGTTCCGGTTATGAATGGAACAACAGATGCGGTTTCTATGATGAGTTACGGATTTGATCCATATCTGTCAAGCTGGAGTCCGTATCATGGAGCGATTTATGCAGTGGTAGAGTCAGTTGCGAAGATCGTAGCCGCAGGTGGAGATTATAGCAAGATCCGTTTTACATTCCAAGAATATTTCCGTCGTATGACAGAAGATCCGAAGAGATGGAGTCAGCCGTTTGCAGCACTCTTGGGTGCATATGATGCACAGCTTGGATTCGGGCTTCCGTCTATAGGGGGAAAAGACAGTATGTCTGGAACATTCCAGGATATTGATGTTCCGCCGACTCTTGTATCGTTTGCCGTAGACATGGCAACAGAGGATGAGATTATTACTCCGGAACTGAAAAAGTCAGGAAATAAACTGGTTTGGATGAAGATTGAAAAAGATCAGTATGATCTCCCGGTTTATACACAGCTGATGGATCAGTATGGCAAATTTGCAGCAGATATCCACAGTGGAAAGATCGTTTCCGCATATGCGCTGGATCGTCATGGTGTGATTGCTGCGGCAAGTAAGATGGCATTTGGAAATAAACTGGGCGTGAAGATCGAGCATAATCTGGATGCGGGAGAATTGTTTGCACCGGCATTTGGAGATATTATTGCAGAAGTTCCGGCAGACAAAGTGGGAGAACTGAGCATTGCATACACGGTTATCGGTGAGGTTCTCGAAGAGCAGAAATTTGTTTATGCGGATACCGAAATTGCTCTGACAGAAGCGGAAGAAGCATGGATAGCACTCTGGAGAGTGTATTTGCGACAAAATCTTCCGCAGATAATGATGAAGTGGTGGAAGAAAAGCTCTATCATACATCTGATATTCATATCTGCAGTCATAAGATCGGACAGCCGACCGTATTTATTCCGGTATTTCCTGGAACAAACTGTGAGTATGACAGCCGTAAGGCGTTTGAGAGAGCAGGCGCAAATGTGATCACAAAGGTATTCCGTAATATGAATGCAGAGGATATCCGTGATTCTGTTGCCGAGTTTGAAAAGGCAATCGGACAGGCACAGATGATCATGTTCCCGGGTGGATTCAGTGCAGGAGATGAGCCGGATGGTTCTGCAAAATTCTTTGCAACTGCATTCCAGAATGCAAAGATCAAAGAAGCAGTAGAAAAACTGTTGAATGAAAGAGATGGACTGGCGCTCGGTATCTGCAACGGATTCCAGGCACTGATCAAACTGGGGCTGGTTCCTTATGGTAAGATTGCAGGACAGACAGTGGATTCTCCAACATTGACATATAACACGATTGGACGTCATATTTCAAAGATGGTCTACACAAAAGTTGTGACAAACAAATCACCTTGGCTTGCAGGTGCAGAGCTCGGAGGGGTTTACACAAATCCGGCTTCCCACGGAGAAGGTCGTTTTGTAGCGAGTGAAGAGTGGCTGGATCAGTTATTCGCGAACGGTCAGGTAGCAACACAGTACTGTGATCCTTCAGGAAATATCAGTATGAACGAAGAGTGGAATGTCAATGGCTCCTACCGTGCGATCGAAGGTATCACAAGTCCGGATGGAAGAGTACTTGGAAAGATGGCACATTCCGAACGCCGCGGTGATTCTGTAGCAATCAATATCTACGGAGAGCAGGATCTGAAGATCTTTGAATCAGGTGTGAAATATTTTAAATAAAAGAATGGTTTGATTTGAAAAACAGACTTGTATTTTTGTGACAGTCTGATATAATTTAATTTGTAATTAATAGCAAAGGCTGTTACTGGTAATGCAGGCAAGACCGAGAACAATGAGGAGCATGAGATTATTGCACCTCTTGTCTTGGTCTTTTTTTATGAAAAAAGCAGGATAATACAGATACGGCCGATCTGTAAACAGTGCAAAAAGCAGCCGGAAAAGGAGGTAAATATGGATTATAAAGCAATAGGTAAAAAAATAATAAGTCTGGTTGGCGGGACAGAGAATATCAGGCAACTGACACATTGTGCAACACGCTTGAGGTTTGAGTTTTATAAGAAAGAAAAAGTAGATGTAAAAAGTATAGAAAACATTCCGGGAGTAATTGGAGTTGTAGAAAAAGGAGGGCAATTTCAGGTCATTATAGGAAATGAAGTGCAGACTGCTTTTCGGGCAATTTCTGAGGAAATGAAGCATAGTGAGGAGAATGATGGAAACAGAGAACTGGACCGGGAAGAAAAAACGACGATTGTCAATCGGATCATAAGTGTGATTTCTACTACATTCACACCGGTGATTCCGGCATTGATTGGCGGAGGTATGATAAAGGCAGTACTTTCTATTCTGGTTTTGGCAACTGGTAGATCCGTCAGAATCCACTTATAGTATTTTGACATTTATTTCAGATGCACCATTCTATTTTATGCCGGTTCTATTGGCATATGGAGCAGCTATGAAATTTAAGTGCAATCCTATTCTGGCAATCACAATGGCGTGCGCATTACTTCATCCATCCTGGAACGGTATGGTGGAAGCGGGAGAGTCAATTACTTTTTTTGGGATACCAGTAGTATTGGTAAATTACTCATCTTCTGTAGTACCGATCATCCTGAGTGTTTGGATTATGTCTTATGTAGAGCGATTTGCAGAGAAATATTCTCCGTCAGTGATTAAATTTTTCCTGAAGCCGCTGCTCATAATGTTTATTGCGATCCCGATTGCGCTTTTGGGAGTTGGACCATTCGGAAATTTGCTTAATGATATTGTGCAGACAGGAGCAACTGTGTTAAATGAAAAAGTAAGCTGGCTGATTCCCATGCTGATGGGAGCGTTTCAACCATTTTTAACATTAACAGGAACCGCATGGGCAATGACACCGATTGCAACGGGACAGATTTCTTCACTTGGATATGAAGTCGTCAATGGTCCGGGAATGCTGGCTTCGAATATTGCGCAGGGGGGAGCCACTCTTGCCGTAGCCTTTAAAACGAAGAACAAGGAGTTGAAGCAAATGGCGGCATCTTCTGGATTTACAGCAGTGATGGGAATAACAGAGCCTTGTCTTTATGGTGTTTTGTTAAAATTAAAACGTCCTTTGATTGCATCTATGATTGGTGGTGCAGCAGGTGGGATTTATGCAGGTATATCGGGACTTGTGCGTTATGCGTTTGTATCGCCGGGACTTACTGCTATTCCAGCTTTTATTGGAGAGAATCCGTGGAATGTAGTGCATGCATTGATCACAATTGTAATTTCCTTTGTGGTAGGATTTGCGGCGTCATGGCTGCTTGGTTTTCAAGAAAGTACGGAAGTGGAAGGCACTTCAAAAAAAGACGGTGTATCAGGTGAATGGATCAAAGCTCCGGTTACAGGGCGAGCGGCAGAATTGTCAGAGGTGGCAGATGATGTGTTTGCAAAGGAAGTATTGGGGAAAGGTGCAGCTATATTTCCAGAAGAAGGACGTGTGTATGCACCGGGATCTGGAGAAATTACAATATTTTTTGAGACAGGACATGCCATAGGGATGAAACTGGACAATGGAGCAGAAGTTTTGATTCATGTAGGGATTGATACGGTAAATCTTCAGGGAAAATATTTTACACCAAAAGTAAAAGCAGGAAGCAGAGTAGAAGCGGGCGAGCTTTTGTTAGAGTTTGATTTGCAGGCAATTGCAGAAGAGGGGTATGATACAGTGATCCCGATCATTGTAACGAATACACCAAATTACCGTGATGTAGAGTTGACAACATGTGGGCAGAAAAAAGCGGGAGAGAACCTGCTTGGTTTGGTTTGATTTATATAGAAAACTGTGTAATATTCAAAGAAAGGAAGAAGATCAAATATGATTTATCAAAAATTAAAACCATTTCCGTCAGGATTTTTGTGGGGTGCGTCTACGTCTGCTTATCAGGTAGAAGGCGGAGTGGATGAAGATGGAAAAAGTCCGTCCATCATTGATATGTATGAACATCCGGAAGGAGTTGCCGATTTTTCGGTGGCAAGTGATCATTATCACAGATATAAGGAAGATATTGCCCTATTTGCAGAAATGGGATTAAAAGCATATCGTTTTTCTGTTGCGTGGACCAGGATTTTACCAAATGGTGTAGGGGATGTTAACGAAAAAGGGGTTGCCTATTATAGGGATGTGATTCGTGAATGTAAGAAAAATGGTATTGAGCCAATTATTACGATGTACCATTTTGATTTACCCTATTGTCTGGAGAAAAAAGGGGGATGGTCAAATCGGGAAACTATACATGCTTTTGTGGAATATGCGGAAGTTCTGTTTCAGAATTTTGGGGAAGAAGTAATTTACTGGCTGACAATCAACGAGCAGAACACCATGATTTTGCATCCGGGGGCAATTGGACTTCCTAAAGGCGAAAACTGCCAACAAAAAAGGAACTTTATCAACAGAATCATCATATGATGTTGGCGCAGGCGAAGGTTATGAAGTTGTTCCATCAAATGGTATCCGGCGGGAAAATTGGTCCGGCGTTGAATTTGACAGCAATGTATCAGGAAAGCAGCCGACCGGAAGATGCGATTGCAGCACATAACTGGGAGGTGTTACGTTGTTGGAATTTTGCGGATGTTCCGGTATTTGGAAGTTATCATCCTTTGGCGTGGGAATATATGAAGGACAGAGGAATTGCACCTGAGTTGCAACCAGGAGATATAGAATGCCTTAAAGATGCGAAACCAGATTTTATTGCGATGAATTATTATTCTACAGCCACGATCGCAGCAAGCAGAGGTGATGCATCGGATGTGGCAGCAGGCAGGTGATCAGCAGATTATGTTGGGAGAACCGGGGGTATATCGTCCGGGGGAAAATCCGTATGTGGGAAAAACACAGTACGGATGGGTTGTAGATCCGGTTGGTTTTAGGTATACTTTAAGAAAAGTATATGAGAGATACCATCTTCCGATTTTAGTGACAGAAAACGGAATTGGAGCACCGGATATTCTGGAAGCTGATGGAAAAATACATGATGCGTACAGGATTCAGTTTATTCGGGAGCATTTACAGCAGATGCGTCTTGCGATCACAGATGGAGTACAGATATTGGGATATTGTCCATGGGCGGCTATTGATGTGGTAAGTACACATCAGGGATATCGTAAACGGTATGGATTTATTTATGTGGATCGGGAAGAGTTTGATTTGAAAGAATTGAAACGTTTTCGAAAAGATAGTTTTTACTGGTATGCAAATGTGATTTTAGAAAACGGACAGAATTTATAAAATAAAAAGCTGAGGGTATAGGCGATGATCATAAAGAAAGTACTGAATAATAATCTTCTTTTAGTGGAGAGTGAGAATGGGAAGGAGCAGATCGCAATGGGGAAGGGACTGCGGTTTTCTTATAAAGTAGGAGAACGTCTCCGTGAAACAGATGTGGAAAAAATCTATATGCTGAAAGATGAAAAAAAATACACAGGATTATATAAGGCTGCTTCAGGATGTGCCTGCAAGTTATGCAGAAGTAATCCAAGATGCAGTACAGATGGTAACGTGTAAAATGGCTTCCAGATTAAATGAGCAAATTTTTGTGACGTTGTCTGATCATCTGATCTATGCTCTGGAGAGGTATAAAAAAGGAATCGTTTTACAAAACAGGATGCTTTGGGAAATTCAGAAATTTTATCCGAAAGAGTATCTGTTGGGGAGTGAGGTTCTTTCTTATCTTAATCAGGAGTTAAATGTCAATCTTCCTGAGGAGGAAGCTGGGAATATTGCATTTCACATAGTAAATGCGCAGATTGATGCGACAGAGAATAAAATAGGAATGCAGAACGGAATGCTTATGGTAAAAATGCTGAAAGATTTGTTTCAGATTGTTCAACTGTATTATCAGTGGGAAATTGATGAAGAAAGTATCAATTACTCCAGGTTCGTAATCCATATGCAATTTTTTTTGCAACGGCTTTTGGAAGATAAGATGTTAGAGAATGCGGATGCATGGATTTATCATTCAGTAGTACAGCAGGAGAAAAAGGCTGCAGGATGTGTGGAGCAAATTCGAAAATATATTCGGAATTTGCTCCAGAAAGAAATTACAGAAGAGGAAAGGGTTTATTTGATTGTACATATTTCCAGAATTAAACAAAAGCAATAAAAATAAAAAATGTGGAAAAAAGTAGAAAAATAGTATTGACAATCTAAAAAGTCAATAGTATAATAATCAAGCAAGTTGTGGTTGAGAAAATAGCAGCTTCAAATTATGGGGTCTTAGCTCAGCTGGGAGAGCATCTGCCTTACAAGCAGAGGGTCACAGGTTCGAGCCCTGTAGGCCCCATAGATTTAAGTGAATATGGCGGAATAGCTCAGTTGGCTAGAGCACACGGTTCATACCCGTGGTGTCGCTGGTTCAAATCCAGTTTCCGCTACGAAGAGAGAGGTCTGAATTTCAGATCTCTTTTGTTTTTTTGCTCCAAGAGTTTTGGATAAAAAGAAAAAAGAATAAGGGAGAAAGAAAAATGTTGATGAGTATTGCGTGTATACTGTTGCTTGGCATGATGATGGGATGGCTTTGTAAAAAAGTGCATCTTCCGGGGCTTTTAGGAATGTTGGTGACAGGGATCGTATTGGGGCCATATGCTTTGAATCTGATCGATGTTTCCATTTTGAATATTTCGTCTGAGCTTCGAAAGATTGCATTGATCATTATTCTGGCAAGAGCAGGGCTTTCACTGAATCTGGAAGACTTGAAAAAAGTAGGGAGACCGGCAATTCTGATGTGTTTTGTTCCGGCCTGTTTTGAAATTCTGGGGATGATTCTGCTGGCACCGAGGCTGCTCGGTGTTTCAATTTTGGATGCAGCCATTATGGGGACTGTTGTAGGAGCAGTCTCGCCTGCCGTAATCGTTCCGAAAATGCTGAAGCTTATGGAAGAAAATTACGGGACAGGAAAAAGTATTCCTCAATTGATCCTTGCGGGTGCTTCTGTGGATGATGTTTTTGTAATCGTCTTATTTACAGCGTTCACCGGTCTTGCACAGGGAAATGCGATATCTGTAAAAAGCTTTGTGAATATTCCGGTTTCCATTGGATTGGGGATTGTTGTCGGGATGACTGTCGGATATCTGATGGCAAAGTTTTTTGAAAAGGTACATATCCGGGATACGGCCAAGGTGATGATCTTTCTGTGTGTTTCGTTCATTCTGGTCACATTGGAGGATCAGCTTGCGGATGTGATCCCGTTTGCTTCATTGATCGCTGTGATGGCAGTCGGGATCACGCTCCAGAAAAAGCGGAAAAGAGTTGCAGAACGTTTGTCTGTTAAATTCAACAAACTATGGGTTGTTTCAGAAATTATGCTATTTGTTCTTGTGGGAGCCACAGTGAATATTAAATATGCGCTGTCTGCAGGATTTGCGGCTGTTATTTTGATTTTTGGCGTGCTTGCATTCCGGATGGTGGGAGTATTTTTCTGTCTTTTAAAAACCGGTTTAAACAGGAAGGAGCGGACATTCTGCATGATCGCATATATGCCGAAAGCGACTGTTCAGGCGGCCATTGGAGGGATTCCGCTTGCCATGGGGCTTTCCTGTGGGAATATCGTTCTGACAGTGGCAGTTGTGTCGATTCTTATTACAGCTCCTCTGGGCGCGTTTCTGATTGATTTTACTTATCAAAAATTGTTGAGCCGGTAGGGTGTATTTTTGGCAGAAAAGCTGATATACTAGTGAAGTAAATTGAATGTCAGAAATAAGGAGAGTGTGAGATAGAGATGAATTTTCAGGAAAAACAGCAGGAATATGCAAGATTGATCGTAGAAAATGGCGCGGCCATCCAGAAAGGACAGGAACTGGTCCTGCGCTGCCCCGCAGAATGCTTGGAGTTTGGCCGGATGATCGTAAAGGCCGGATATGAGGCAGGAGCAAAAGAAGTGATCGTACACTGGGGCGATGATGAAGTTGCACGCTTAAGATACGAGTATGCACCGATGGAGGTGTTTGAAAATGTTCCGAAGTGGCGCGCAGATTCCATGAACAGCTATGCAGAAAATGGAGCGGCATTTATTGCGATCACAGCAGAGAATCCAAATGCTTTTAAAGGCGTGGACAGGGAAAAACAGATGGCAGCTGCAAAAGCGAATGACAAGGCGATGGAGCCGTATTACAAACGGATGGTGTCAAGCCAGGTGCAGTGGGTAGTGGCAGCTGTTCCGGGAAAAGAATGGGCAAAGCAAGTGTTTCCGGAAAAAAGCGAAGCACAAGCATGGAAAGTCTGTGGGAAGCAATCTTTTGCGCAGTAAGGATTCAAGATGGAGATGCAGTTCAGGCATGGAGAGAGCATGATGCGCTGCTTTCCGAAAAATGTGAGATTTTGAACAAGTATCAGTTTACAGAGCTGCATTATGAGAATGAGGCCGGAACGGATTTCAGAGTAGGACTTGTGAAAAACCATATCTGGGAAGGCGGTTCCGAGGAATCCGGATCGGGAGTGCGTTTTATTGCGAATATGCCGACAGAAGAAGTATTTACAATGCCGGATTACAGAAAGGCAGAAGGAAAGGTCGTAAGCTCCCGGCCGCTGAGTTATCGAGGGAATCTGATCAAAGACTTCAGTCTGACGTTCCATGAAGGAAAAGTTGTGGATTTTGACGCCAGAGAAGGATACGATGCATTAAAACAGTTGCTGGATACAGATGAAGGTTCCAAAAGTCTTGGAGAAGTAGCGCTGGTGCCGTACGCTTCTCCGATTTCTGAGATGGGGATCCTGTTCTATAATACTTTGTTTGATGAGAATGCATCCTGTCATCTTGCATTGGGAGAGTGTTATCCGACAACCGTTCAGGATGGAGAGAAGATGAATGAAGAAGAATTGCATCAGATCGGCGGAAATCATTCCATCAATCATGTGGACTTTATGATTGGTACAAAAGATATGAAGATTACAGGAATTACAGAGGATGGAAAAGAAATTCCAGTCTTTATAGACGGCAGCTGGGCACTATAAATGCAGAATTTGTTGCAACAATTTGAAAAATTGCAAAAAATGTGAAAAAAGGGTTGACATTCCCTGGTACAGGTAGTATACTAACGAAGTCGGTTGCGGGAAACGTATCCGACGGATATGGGGTCTTAGCTCAGCTGGGAGAGCATCTGCCTTACAAGCAGAGGGTCACAGGTTCGAGCCCTGTAGGCCCCATACCATGAAAGATGGCGGAATAGCTCAGTTGGCTAGAGCACACGGTTCATACCCGTGGTGTCGCTGGTTCAAATCCAGTTTCCGCTACTGAAAAAGAAGTCCTTGAATGAGGCTTCTTTTTTGTTACAATCAGAGAATGAAAAAGAAAGCCGGAATATACGGCTTACAAGGAGGAAGAAGATGAATAAAAAGTCATGGATGGTATTGCGGATCGTGGCGGGATTGTATCTGGTATTTCTTGGGGTTCAGATCATTTCCCAGGTGACCAGGGAGCAGCCGAACAATCTGGCGCTGATGATATGTGCCGCAGTTTTGTTTATTGGAGTGGGGGTTGTATATGCAGGTGCTGCGATCAGCAGCGTATGGAAGATGAGCAGGGGAGGAGAAAAATCTCAGGAGGATGATCTTCAGATTGTGGAGAAAGAGGATTCAATGGAAACTTCACAGGAAACACGAAGAGAGATTCCGGATATTCAGTTCAAGCAGGAAATGCCGGAACAGGAAGAAAAAGAAGAGAAAGAAGCTCCGATTGATACAGAAGAACAATCGGACAGCCAATAGAAAAGAAAAGCAGTCAGAAATAGAAAGGAGCAGATAAATATGAGAATTGGAATGGGATATGATGTGCATAAATTAGTAGAAGGAAGAAAACTGATCCTTGGCGGTGTAGAGATTCCCAATGAAAAAGGACTGCTCGGACATTCTGATGCGGATGTGCTGCTCCATGCGATCATGGATGCGCTTCTGGGGGCGGCTGCACTGGGAGATATCGGGAAGCATTTTCCGGATACAGATCCTGCGTATAAAGGGATTTCCAGCATCAGACTGTTGGAGCATGTTGCCGATCTCTTAGAAGAACATCAGTTTCTGATTGAAAATATTGATGCAACGATCATTGCACAGAGACCAAAGATGCGTCCTTATATTGATACAATGCGCGAAAATATTGCAAAAGCATTAAAAATTGAGTCGGATCAGATTAATGTCAAGGCAACGACAGAAGAGGGACTTGGATTTACCGGAAGCGGAGAGGGGATTTCCTCTCAGGCAATCTGTATGCTGGAAAAAGTGATGAATTACAGCAGTGTGGATGTGACAGCGCAGACAGGTGGATGTGCCGGCTGTCAGGGGTGCAAAAAAGCATAGATGGGAGAACGAGGATGGAACTTCGAAGACTGGAAGAACAGGAGCACCAAAAGACCCGGAAGCTGTGGGAGGAAGTGTTTTCAGACGATACCAGGGCATTTCTGGATTATTACTATTTTATCAAGACAAAAGAGAATGAAATCTGGGTGATTGAAGAAGACGGAGAGATCCAGTCCATGCTCCAGCTGAATCCTTATCAGCTTCAGGTGGCAGAGCATCCGTTTTTATGCCGTTATATTATTGCAGTGGCCACAAGAGCACAATACAGAAGCCGGGGTTATATGAGCAGTCTTCTGCGAAAAGCGATGCAGGAGATGTATGGGAAAAAAGAGCCGTTTACATTTTTGATGCCGGCAGCAGAGGCAATCTATACTCCATATGATTTTAGGTTTGTATACAGCCAGAGGCAGGCGGTGTTTGAAAAAAAGGCAGAGACAGAATTGATCGAAGAGGAAGATGCAACAATGTTTCAGGCAGAAGAACTGGCTGCGTTTGCAAAGGAGCGGCTCTTTGGAACGGCTCGGGTATATGCAGTGAGAGACGCGCATTACTATCAGACACGCGTATTGGAGCAGCAGAGTGAAAACGGCGGAATCCGAATGCTGAAAAAAGACGGAAAGCTGGTGGGGATCTACTGCTATGCAAAAGAGGAAACCTGCGAAGTTTTAGAACCGCTGATCCTTCCGGGATATGAGACTGTATTTTGGGATTCCATATCCGGTTTGAGTGAGAAGCCGGTCAAAGTACTGGCGTGTCCGGAAGTGTTGGAGCCTTGTGCAAGGTCTGTGGAGAGGAAACCGATGATCATGGTACGGATTCTGCATCTTGAGACCTTGTTATCAGTGCTTACGGTCAAAGAGGGAGAAAGTCTTTCTTGTTCCTTTGCGGTCATTGATCCGATCTTGACTGGAAACAGCAGGATCTGGAAGCTGTGCAGTCAGGAAGATGGCAGGATACAGGTCACAGAGACAGAGGATTCTCAGGGAGTGCTGACAATCGGTGCGCTTACGGAACTTGTATTTGGCTATCGAAGTGCGGCGGATCTAAGAAAGGATCCGGACGTATGTCTTGGCAGAGAGCTGGAGTGTGAGCTGGAGAAAATTTCACCGCTCTCTCCGGTATTCTTGAATGAGATTGTGTGAAAGAAGTTGACAAAACAGAAAATTTTGCATAAGATATAATCTGGACTAAGAAATAAAAGCAAAGGCTTAGAACGAAAAGAGTATCTGGTCATACGCTCACAGAGAGGAATTGTCACCGGCTGAAAGCAATTCCGGGAAAGCGGCCAAAGAAGTGCATTCGGGAGCTGATTCTGCGAACACACAAAGAATGTCAGTAGCAGGGTACGTGTCGCATACGTTACGTGCAATGAGTGAAAGAACCAGATTCTTTTAATAGAGTGGAACCGCGGAAGAACTTCGTCTCTAAGTTGTAGAGATGAAGTTTTTTTGTTTTAAAATGGCAGAAAAGTCAGGAGGATGTCATATGGGAATGCTGTCTTATATCCGGGAAGAAATCCGGGTGGTGAAAGAACGTGACCCGGCGATCAAATCGAGTATGGAAGTGCTGTTATATCCCAGTTTTAAGGTGATCTTGCGATATCGGGTAGCGCATAAATTATATCTGAAAAAGCATTATTTTCTGGCCAGATGGATTTCCCAGCGTGCAGCCAGAAAAACGGGAATCGAGATCCATCCGGGCGCACAGATCGGGAAAGGGCTGTTTATTGATCACGGAAGCGGAGTGATTATCGGTGAGACCACAGTGATCGGAGATAACGTGACTTTGTATCAGGGGGTGACTCTTGGCGGTACCGGGAAAGAGCAGGGAAAGCGGCATCCTACATTGGAGGATAATGTCATGGTCAGTGCAGGCGCAAAAATATTGGGTTCTTTTACAATCGGAGAGAATTCAAAAATCGGAGCCGGCTCGGTTGTGCTGGAAGAGGTGCCGCCGAACTGTACCGTAGTGGGAGTTCCGGGAAGAATCGTAAAGAGAGATGACAAAAAGGTGCTTCGAAGTGAAATGGATCAGATAAACCTTCCGGATCCTGTGCTCAGTGATATCAGAGAACTTCAGAAAGAGAGCAGAGAGCTTCATAATCAGCTGACGGAGATGGTACAGAAAATGAGATGTATGAAACAATGTAAAACAGAACAGACGGGAGAGGAGAAAAAAGATGAAACTGTATAATACAATGTCAAAAACAAAGGAAGAGTTCGTTCCATTGGAAGAAGGAAAAGTAAAGATGTATGTCTGCGGACCTACTGTTTACAACTTCATCCATATCGGAAATGCAAGACCGATGATCGTGTTTGATACGGTCAGAAGATATTTTGAATATAAAGGATACGATGTGAATTTTGTATCCAACTTTACAGACGTAGATGATAAGATCATCAAAAAAGCCAACGAGGAAGGTGTGACAGCAGAAGAGATTTCCAAACGCTATATTGAAGAATGTAAAAAAGATATGGAAGGGATGAATGTCAAGCCTGCCACCAAAAATCCGCTGGCAACAGAAGAAATCGGCGGCATGATCGATATGATCCAGACGCTGATCGACAAGGGCTATGCTTATGAAAAGAATGGAACAGTTTATTACCGTACCAGAAAATTTGAAGGGTATGGAAAGCTGTCACATAAAAATCTGGACGATCTGCAGTCCGGCGGACGTTCCTTCTTGTGACGGGAGAAGATGAAAAAGAGGATTCTCTGGACTTTGTACTCTGGAAACCGAAAAAAGAGGGAGAACCTGCATGGGAGTCACCATGGAGTGAAGGGCGTCCTGGATGGCACATCGAGTGCTCGGAAATGTCCAAAAAGTATTTGGGAGAGCAGATTGACATTCATGCCGGTGGAGAGGATTTGATCTTCCCGCATCACGAAAATGAGATTGCACAGAGTGAGGCTGCCAACGGAAAAGATTTTTCCAAATACTGGCTGCACAACGGCTTTTTGAATATTGATAACCGCAAAATGTCCAAATCTCTTGGGAACTTCTTTACTGTACGTGAGATCGGAGAAAAGTATGATCTTCAGGTACTGCGTTTCTTTATGCTGAGTGCGCACTACAGAAGTCCGCTGAACTTCAGTGCAGAATTGATGGAGGCAGCAAAGAACGGTCTGGAGCGTATCGTGACAGCAGCAGAACATTTGAAATTCCTGCTCGAAGGCGCAAAAACAGAGAATATGACAGAAAAAGAGCAGGAAAAGATTGTAAAAAGTCAGGAATTTACCCAGAAATTTGAAAAAGCCATGGATGATGATTTCAATACAGCAGATGCAATCGCGGCAGTGTTTGACCTGGTGAAATTTATCAACACAAATACAGACGGGGAAAGCTCTAAAGAATATCTGCAAAACCTGTTGAGCCAGCTTGTCGCATTGACAGATGTACTTGGAATTATCGTAGAAAAAGAGCAGGAGATGCTGGCAGACGATATCGAGGCGCTGATCGCAGAGCGTCAGGCTGCAAGAAAAGAAAGAAATTTTGCCAGGGCAGATGAAATCCGTGATGAGCTGCTTGTAAAAGGAATCATTCTGGAAGATACAAGAGAAGGGGTAAAATGGAAAAGAGCGTAAATTTTGAATTCAGAGATCTGATGGAAGAGATGCTGCAGTTTGATCCGGTGGATGTATCTGCATATTCTCCGCTTGTGCTGGCTTATATTGGAGATTGTGTATATGATCTGATCATCAAGAGCATGGTGATCAATCAGGGAAACCGTCAGGTTCAGAAGCTTCACAGAGAGACCAGCGGGTATGTGCAGGCATCTGCGCAGTCATTTATGATGCGTGCCATGCAGGAACATCTGACAGAAGAAGAACATGCTGTCTATAAAAGAGGGCGGAATGCAAAATCCATATCCCCTGCTAAAAACCAGTCTATTACAGATTATCGAAGAGCAACGGGATTTGAGGCACTGGTCGGATATTTGTATTTGAAAAAGCAATATGAGAGGTTACTGACGCTTATAAAAATCGGACTGGAAAGTCTGAAAGAAAATCAGGGAGAAGAAGATGCAGGAAAATAGGAAAGAATTTGATAATACAGAGCATACCCTTGTGATTGAGGGGAGAAATGCAGTGCTCGAAGCGTTTCGTTCGGGAAAGCCGATCGATAAAGTATTTGTGCTGGACGGATGTCAGGACGGACCGGTGCGCACCATTGTAAGAGAAGCGAAAAAGCATGATACGATCATCAATTTTGTGGGAAAAGAGCGACTTTCACAGATTTCCGTGACCGGAAAGCATCAGGGTGTAATCGCATATGCGGCTGCCTATGAATATTCGGAAGTGGAGGATATGTTAAAACTGGCAGAAGAACGAGGGGAAGATCCGTTTTTGATTCTGCTTGATAATATCGAAGATCCTCACAATCTGGGTGCGATCATTCGAACTGCAAATCTGGCAGGGGCACACGGCGTGATCATTCCGAAGAGAAGAGCAGTGGGACTGACTGCGACCGTGGCAAAAACTTCTGCAGGAGCCTTAAACTATACTCCGGTCGCAAAAGTCACAAACCTGGCAAAGACAATGGAAGAATTGAAAGAAAAAGGGCTCTGGTTCGTGTGTGCGGATATGGGCGGAGAATCCATGTATCGTTTGAACCTGAAAGGACCGATTGGTCTGGTGATCGGAAATGAAGGGGAAGGCGTGGGACGTCTGGTGAAAGAAAAATGTGACTTTGTTGCCAGCATTCCGATGAAAGGTGAGATTGATTCTCTGAATGCATCGGTTGCGGAGGAGTACTTGCTTACGAGATTGTACGTCAGAGAACGATGTAAGGATAAAATGGAGGAAATGATGCAGAGAAACCGGTATGAAATGCTGACAGATGAAAATTTGATCGAAGAGCTGCGCGGCGGGGACTCTGCGATCACAGATTTTATCATGAATAAATACAAGCCCATGGTTCGAAAGAAAGCAAGAGCCATGTTTCTTCTCGGCGGAGAGAATGAAGATCTCATCCAGGAAGGGATGATCGGGCTTTTTAAAGCAATCCGTGATTATGAGACCAGGCAGGGAACATCCTTTGCAAGCTTTGCCGAACTGTGTGTCTCAAGGCAGATGTACAGTGCGATCGAGCATCTCAGAGAAAGAAGCACCTTCCGCTGAATTCGTATGTTTCATTGTACGAAGAATCCGTGGAGGAGGGAAAGAAGGTTCCTCTGATCGATACCATTGAACCACAGGAGGAAAATAATCCGGAAGCATTGTATTTTGGAAAAGAGTTTACCGAGATTTTTTCAGAACGGCTGAAGGAGAATTTAAGTACGCTGGAGAATCATGTGCTGGAATTGCACCTGATGGGAACGGATTACAGGAAAATCGCAGAGCTTCTCGGAAAAAGCCCCAAGGCGGTGGATAATGCTCTGCAGAGGATTAAGAGCAAGGCACAGAAATTGCTGAAAAATGAATTGAGATAAAAAGAAGATGAATTTTATGAAGCAATGCTTGATTCTATTAGGCATGGTGGATTCATGAAGATGGAATAAAAGGTGAAAATTTATCAAAATTATATAAAAAATATTGACAGAGCTTACCTAATTGATGTATAATATTAGTGTTGTGTTTATCACATAAGCTGCTATGGCGCAGTCGGTAGCGCGTCGCCTTGGTAAGGCGGAGGTCGGGGGTTCAAGTCCCCTTGGCAGCTTGATGAAAATAGCGTGCCGTCAAAGAGTTCCAGACATTCTTTGGCGGCACGCTGTTTTTGTGAAAACAGAAATTTTTGCCTGTTTATACAAAAAGAAAAAGCCGGGATACCATCGCCGGCTGAAAAAAGGGGGAAAAGTATATATGAAAAAGCTTTTTGCTTTGTATGCATATAATATAGGCGAAAAGTGTGAGTAAACTGTGATAGTTCTATAAAAAAGAAATGAAAAATTAAAAAGAAAATAAAAACTGCGGCAATATCTCTGATCAGACAGATACTGCCGCAATTTTTATGAATTTTCTTCCTCTTCTTCTACCAGCTTTAAAATATCAGTTAAATCGCATTTTAAATATTCGCACAGTCTGGCGAGAATTTTCAGATCAATTCTGGATATCTTATTCTTACAGTAGTTGTTTAATTGGGTTCGTTGTAAATTGCAGTTTTTGCAGACGGAATTTTTGCTGATTCCTTTTTCTTTCATTACTACGTCCAAATCAATGATTATCTTATTCATATCTACACCTGCCTTTCCTAAAGTATATGTGCAGTTGTATAAAAATATAAGATGCAATATAATATAGATGTAGAAATATACACCTGTATAAAAATTATAATGGAGAATGAACGTGAAAAAGAAAAGAGATTTCAAGTATATCATAATCATAGGAGTTCTGGCAGCCACGGGGTGGTTCCTTTTCCAGCAGAAACCGGACGTGCGGTCTACTACAGGCACTCATACAGATGGAGAGTACAGGCTTTGGGTAGAGGTGAATGCGAACAGATGGACGATAGAAAACAGAGAGCAGTTTGCAGAAAAGTTGTTGAAAATGATGGATGAAAATACATTTCAAAAGGTGCATTTCAGTGAAGATCTGGAAGAGCCGCACTGTATTATTTTCCGGGTATATCTCATGCCGTATCATTCGAACTGGGCATTTGAGGTGTGCTGCGGCAAGCAGAAAAAAGACACGCATCGTTGGGAGATACGTGTCCGCGAGAATCATTTATAATGTTTCAGAATCTAAAATAATCGTAAATGGTCCGTCATTAACAAGTGCAACCTTCATATCTGCACCAAATTCGCCGGTTTCCACGCAGGAAACAGACTGGCGGCATTTTGTGATGATATATTCATAGAGGGCATTGGCTTTATCAGGAGCACCTGCTTCGATAAAGCTTGGACGGTTGCCCTTTTTGCAGTTGGCATACAGTGTGAACTGAGAAACCAGAAGAAGGCTCCCGTTTACATCTGCAAGAGAAAGGTTGGTCTTTCCGTTTTCATCCTCGAAAATGCGCAGTCCGATCATTTTTTTGATCAGTTTGTCAGCAGTTTCCTGTGTGTCTGAATCAGAAACTCCGATCAATACCAGAAATCCTTTCTGGATTTTTCCGATGGTCTGATCTTCGACAGTTACGGAAGCTTCTGATACTCTCTGGATAATAAATCTCATCTGTAGAATCTCCTGTCTGTTTTATTTGATAATCCGGATCTCTCCGATTTTGTGGATTTCCTTTTTGGGCGCGTCTGCCGGATATCCCAGAGCAGCCATTCCGTACACGACATGATCGGAAGGAATTTCAAACTCATCAAGCAGAGCACGGACTTCAGGATCATCACAGAGTGTGCGGAGCTGATTGATCCAGACAGAACCGATTCCGAAGGAATGTGCAGCCAGAAAGATGTTTTCCAGGGCACATGCATTGTCTTCCATACCGTGTGGATTTTCTTTTTGGTTGGAAGGGATGATAAGAACCTGCGGACGGTACATATCATAGCCCTTTCGTCCAAGTTTTCGTCCGATGAGTTCTGCCAGCTGCTGGATTTTTTCCTGATTGCAGAGAACCGTAAACTTCCAGGTCTGCTTGCCCATACCGCTTGGGGCATAGATGGCAGCCTGCAGGATCTCGTTTAATTCGTTATCCGGAATTTCTTTTTGTAAAAATGCGCGGGTACTTCTGCGAGTAAGCAGATTTTCTATGATTGCATTCATATTCAATACCTCCTGAAATAAAATACTTTGATTTCTATTGTATACTTGTGCTCCGGGAAAGTCCAGAGAAACAGGTTGCAGAAAGGAATCTTTTGATCGGAACTGATAGTAACAAAACGTGTCGAAAAAGATCGGGAAAATGGAAAACGCAGAAAAGATTCCATACGGAAGTATGGTATACTTAATGATAGTGAAAGTGGCGTTTTCATACAGACCAGGAGGGGACGAAGGATGAAGAAAAATCTGGAGCCACTGAAAGATGCACTGGAAGAGTTGGCAGATTTTGCACGCAAAATGGAACCAACAGAATATGCCTACTTCTACAGGCTGATGGAGCGCATGGAGAACAATGTGGAAATCTGTATTTTAGTGAGAGATGACAGATTGGAAAAACTGGAAGCAATTCTGAGACGGGACTGGAATCTGGTGAAGCGGATGTATGGTGATATGTGGAAAATGGATTTACAGAATGAGAAAGAGAGGTATCGATTTTTACAGCTGCTGACAGAGATTGAATGGTATCTGGAGGGAAAAGGCCTGATGCGTATGGAAGAAAAAAGGTATGGTTATGCGAATTGAGAGAGCGGCAGATGCGACCGAAAGGGTGGTGATCTGCCGCACTTTCTGCGTGTTGCGTCTTAAAAACGAATTTGGTATGATAAATAGCAGGAATACGGGAGCAAAGGAGATATTATGGACAGAACGATTTATGATAATTATGTAAAAATCTTAAGAAAAGAACTGGTTCCGGCACTGGGGTGCACAGAGCCGATCGCTTTGGCCTATGCATCGGCAAAAGCAAGGGAAGTGCTGGGAGAGTTTCCAGAGCATATGACAGTCTGGTGCAGCGGGAATATCATCAAGAATGTAAAAGGTGTGAAGGTTCCTAATTCCGGTGGGATGAAGGGTGTGGAAGCTGCAGCAGTACTGGGGCTTGCAGGCGGTGATCCTTCTCAGGCGCTGGAAGTGTTAGAAGCCGTGACCCAGACAGATATCAAAAGAACGAAGGAGTTGCTTCGGGGATCATTTTGCGACTGCTGTTTAAAAGAAGGTGTGGCAAATCTGTATATCGAAGTTCAGGTTGTAAACGGAGAAAATGAAGCGACAGTCATCATTGAGCAGGAGCATACCAATATTACAAGGATCGAGAAAAACGGAAAAATTGTGTATGCGCACAAGAAAGAAGTGTCAGGGGAAGAAATTGAGGTGGATAAAAGTCTGTTGAATCTGGCCGATATCCTTGTGTTTGCGCAGGAAGTGGATTTAAATGAGGTACGAGATGTGCTTGCCCGGCAGATCAGGTACAATTCCAGAATTGCAAAGGAAGGTCTGGAGCATGAATGGGGTGCCCAGGTTGGGCGGGTGATCGCAGAGGAATTCGGGACGACTGTACAGTGGAAGGCCGTGGCTTCGGCAGCGGCAGGATCAGATGCCAGAATGAGCGGATGCTCCCTGCCGGTCATTATTAATTCTGGTTCCGGTAATCAGGGGATGACCTGTTCTCTGCCGGTGATCGAATACGGAAAAGAGCTGAAAAAGAGTGAAGAAGAGATTTATCGTGCACTGTGTGTATCGAATCTGGTAGCACTGAATCAGAAGCGTTATATCGGCTCCCTTTCGGCCTATTGCGGCGCAGTTTGTGCGGCAGCAGGCGCAGGAGCAGGGATTACGTATCTGTGCGGCGGAAATCTGGAACAAATCCAGAATACGGTAGTCAATACGATCGCGGATGCAGGCGGGATCGTATGTGACGGTGCGAAGCCAAGCTGTGCCGCGAAAATTGCAACATCCCTGCAGGCTGCTATCTTAAGTCATAAGATGGCAATGCGCGGCTGGTGTTTGGCAGTGGAGAGGGACTTGTCATGGACTGTCCGGAAGATACGATCAAGGCAGTCGGATATGTTGGAAGAGCGGGAATGAAGCAGACAGATGTAGAAATCCTGAATCTTATGATCGGAAAGACAAAAATAGAAGATATCGAAAAATAAGAGAAAGATCAGCCTCATGTAAAAAGGGGCTGATTTTTGTAAGTAAAAGAAAAGCAGATGAAACTTTTCAGAAGAAAATCCGGTCTAATGAGTGTAAAGCGGTTCAAAACAGCAGGAAAGCGGGGTGAGAGGTGATGAAATATCTGGTAAAAAAGGCACAGAAGAAAGACGATCAGGCATTTGTGGAGCTAATGGAGCGCTGTAAGAGCGGGATGTATAAAGTGGCAAGAAGTTATTTAAAGGATGATGCAGATATTGCGGATGCGATCCAGGAGACGGTGATCAATTGCTATGAACACATCGGGCGCCTGAAAAATGCAGATTATTTTAAGACATGGCTGACCAGGATCTTGATCAATAACTGCAAGGATATACTGGCAGCAGGAAAGCGGGTGTATCCTCTGGAGCAGATTGAAGAACAGGAGAATACGTGTATGGAGATGCAGAATTATGAATTTCAGGAATTGATGAACTCTCTGGATGAAAAATACCGGATCGTGCTTCTTTTGTATTACGGAGAGGGATTTAAGATCAAAGAGATCGCACAAATACTGGAGATGGATGAGAATACGGTGAAAACAAGGCTGTCCAGAGGACGAAAGAAATTTGAGCATGCGTATTCCATGTGTTAAAGAAGGAGGCAGTGAAATGAAGAAAGACTATTCTATAGATGAGATGAAAAAAATTATGGGAAAGGATATGGAGGTTCCGAAATCTGTGGATGAGGGAATGAAAAAAGCGTATGAACAGCTGGAATTCAGACCACGAGAAGACACAACAGAAAATATAAACTTTGGACAGGTCTGGCAGCGGCAGCAGTACTGACGGCAGGGCTTTCCATCACGGCGTTTGCGGTGACAAAATATCTCAATGTAACGCGAAGTGAGGAGGGGGACACACTCCAGTATCAGATTGAAGTGGATACAAAGCAGAAAGAGGCGCATCAGATCAAGGTGGAGCCGACCTATATGCCGGAGGGGTATGAATATCAGGAAGAAGGTCCATATGGCGGAAAGTGGCATAATAAAGAGACCAACAGTGGGATTTCCATCATACCGTATAATGCGGCAGAGCTTTACAAGATGTCCAGAGTGGATGAAGATTCTTTTCGGAAATTCCGTAAGGAAAGCCGGGTAAAGACATCAGATACAGAGAATACCAAACTGGATCTGTTTTTGATGGACTCGGAATATGTGGACAGCGAGAAGACAGAGAAAATGTTATATCTTTTCAATGAAGAAGAGGGATATGGAATTTATATCCACAATACGAGCGATCTTCCACAGGAAGAGATTGAAAAAAGTGGCAGAAGTTGAAGGTTACCGTTCTGGATGAGACTGTACCATATCCTTCGGAGGAAGAGATCCAGACGGAAATCGAAGAAAAGAAATGGCTGGAAGAAATGGAAGCGCAGGCGGGAAATACGATTCCGGCAGAAGGCGTGCGTTCAATCGGTGAGGAGATCAAAAATCCGTTCAGAGATGAGAATTCAACAGAGTTTGAAGATATCCGGTTTACAGTCAAGGATATCAAAATTCAGGATACGCTGCCGGTTGATCAGTTTCCAAGAGAAAACTATGCCCAGTATGAAGATGAGGTTGCTCTGTGGGTGAATGAAGACACCTCTCTGAAACCGCATGAGAGATATGTGCTTGATGCAGGAGAATGGGGTACAACGGATGCAATGGCAAACAAAGAGGCAGAAACGGTCAATTCCAAGTATGTAGTTGTAAAGATGCAGGCAGAGAATTGTTCTGATTTCCAGACAGAGTGGAATGCAAGCGGGGGAATCAGCATCGCTCCGGATCTGGCATACATGAAGACCAATGAGGACGGAAGCCTGTCAAGGGCAGATTATCAGCTGGTGGGAGCGAATGAAAATTATAACCTGCAGTGGACAGCCGGAAACGGGGCATCTTTCCCGATTTATTTTGACAAGATCTACTATACAGAAGGCGTGCAGAGAATGAAAGATGCATTCTTCCGGCCGCTGGCAGCAGGAGAAACACTGGAATATACACTGGTTTATGTGGCGGATGAGGATCAGCTGGATTCCTTATATCTGGATATATATCCGGGATATGGAAACACAGAGGAAGGTGTAGCCGCTCCATATGTAAAAGTAAAATAAGTGGTTTAGATTTCTTTACAGAAAATGGAAAAACGCCTATACTGTTAGGAAAAGAAGGATTCGGACAGGAGGCAAAAACAGATGGCGGCGTTTTTAAAAGAAATTGAAAAATTTTACGGGACAAAAGAGAAAAACCGGCAGGGTGAGGATCTGGAGACGTTTCTGGAGCATTATGATCCCCGCAAATATGAGACACCGAGCTGTACCACAGATGCGGTAATCTTTTCTATAACAGGAGAGCTTCTGGAGGTGAATCAGCTGAAAGTGCTTCTGGTGCGAAGGAGCAATCATCCAAGCATCGGGTTCTGGGCGCTGCCCGGCGGGTTTGCCGAAATGAGGGAAAATCTGGAGGATACAGCAAGACGGGAACTGGAAGAAGAGACCGGAGTAAAAGATCTTCCATTGGAACAGTTTGCAGTATATGGAGATTATGACAGAGATCCGAGAACCCGTGTGATCACAACGGCATATCTGTCGCTTGTGAACGAGCAGGACATCACGGTACGGGCAGGGGATGATGCGGCGGACGCGGCATGGTGCAGCCTCTGCCTGAAAGAAAAGGAAGTCCACACAGGAGAAGTCAGCAGAAAAGTCTGGCAGCTTCATGTGTCAAATGAAGAGAAGGGGCTGGATACCCGGGCGGAAGTTGAAGAGACATGCAGGGAAGGGCTGATTCGGGAGCGAAAGTTTCAGGTGCTCACAGGCGGAGAGATTGCAGTAGATCACGCGGCGATCATTGTACAGGCAATGTGTATTCTGGCAGACCGCCTTTTAGAAAAGAGATAAAAAGACAAAAAAGTACTGGTATCGGCAGTGTGAAAAAGTACCTGCCGATACCAGTTTTTATGATTTTTTCTGTTTTTTCCGGCTGCTGGAAATATATGCGATAAATCCAAGACAACCCAGTGCGATCAGCATCCAGATCACAAAAATAGTCGTTCCCTGCGGGCGGAACATGTCGTAATAGCCTTTCAGATAGATCACGACTACGACCCACGGCAGGATATGTGTCATATAGAAGCGAACTTTTGCCGGAAACTTTAAGCCGTCTCCGCTGTTTGCTTCCTGAATGAAATTTTTCCAGCCCCATCCGTTTTTGTGCGTACAGAACAAAAGATATACAACTGAGCCGAGCGGAAGGATATTGTTGGATACAATAAAGTCTTCCAGATCCATAATGTTTGTGCCTGCGCCAAGCGGCTGGAAACCGGACCATACGCTGAATCCGAGGATACATGGAATACTTAAAACTGTGATCAGGAGAATATTGATCCCCACGGCTTTGGTTCTCTTCCATCCAAACAGATCCATCCAGAAAGAGACAATGTTCTCGAAGACTCCGACAATGGTGGACAGTGCCGCACAGAATAAAAACAGGAAGAATAAAGAGCCCCAGATCCGTCCTCCGGCCATCTGTGTGAAAATGTTCGGCAGCGTGATGAATACAAGTCCCGGTCCGGCATCTGGTTCTACGCCAAAAGCGAAGCAGGAAGGAATCACGATCAGCCCGGCCATCAGTGCAACGCAGGTATCCAGAAGCACAATGCTCAGAGATTCTCCGGCGAGAGAACGTTTCTTATCCAAGTAGCTGCCGAAGATGGCCATACCGCCCATTCCGATACTCAACGTAAAGAAGGCCTGACTCATAGCTCCAAAGATCACATTTCCGATACCGTTTTTGGCCATACGCTCAAAGTCCGGCACCAGGAAAAAGCGCAGCCCTTCGGAAGAGCCGGTCAGTGTCACGGAACGGATCGTCAGGATAACCATAATTCCCAACAGACAGAGCATGGTGATTTTCATGATCTTTTCCACACCTTTTTGCAGACCAATGCTGCAGATTCCAAAGGAAAGTACGATCACCAGTACCGTCCAGAACATCAGCGTCGGAACGGAAGAAAGCATTCCGGTGTATTTTTCAGAGACTTCAGAAGCTGTCACTGAGGCAAATTCTCCTTTTGCCATGCGAAAGCAGTAGTAGAGCATCCAGCCGCCTACCATAGAATAAAACATGACCAGAAGATAATTTCCGGCAATGGCTGCCCATCTGGCGTAATGCCACCTGGTGTGCGGCGGTTCCAGTGCATTGTAGGATGTGGCAATACTTTTCTGACTTGCCCTTCCTACACTGAATTCACATACAATGATGGGAAGTCCCAGGATGACAAGAAAGAGCAGGTATACCAGGATAAAGGCCGCTCCGCCGTATTTTCCAGCCATGTAGGGAAACTTCCAGACGTTCCCGAGCCCGATCGCACATCCTGCAGATACCAGGATAAAACCGAGGCGGGAACCAAACTGTTCTCGTTTCATAAAAACCTCCATAAACATATAATATTATTTCTCCCCGCGGGAGTTTTCTTTGGAAACTTTGTTAGTATACCACGTTGGCGCGGCAAAGTAAAGAAAATGTTGGGTATGTACCTTGTCGGAAATGCGGATTTATGATAAGATAATCGGAAGAATGTTTGTACACGAGGAGGAATTTATGGAAAACGAAGCAGTTTCAAAAAATTTCATTGAACAGGAAATAGACAAAGACCTTGCAGAAGGCGTTTACGATCATGTGTGCACCCGTTTCCCGCCAGAGCCGAACGGGTATCTGCACATCGGACATGCCAAGTCCATTCTTTTGAATTACGGACTGGCAAAAAAATACAATGGAACTTTCCATATGCGTTTTGACGATACCAACCCGACCAAAGAAAAAGTGGAGTTTGTGGATTCTATCAAAGAAGATATCCAGTGGCTGGGGGCTGACTGGGAGGATCATCTTTACTTTGCATCCGATTATTTTGAGCAGATGTACGAATGCGCAGTAAAACTGATCAAAAAAGGAAAGGCATATGTGTGTGACCTGACTCCGGAAGAGATCAGAGAGTACAGAGGGACACTGACAGAGCCTGGAAAGAACAGTCCGTACAGAGAACGCTCCGTTGAGGAAAACCTGGAGTTGTTCGAGGCAATGAAAGACGGAAAATTCAAGGATGGAGAGAAGGTGCTGCGCGCAAAGATTGATATGGCATCTCCGAATATCAATATGAGAGACCCGATCATTTACCGTGTGGCACATATGACGCATCACAATACAGGAGACAAGTGGTGTATTTATCCGATGTACGATTTTGCACATCCGATCGAGGATGCAATTGAGCATATCACACATTCAATCTGTACACTGGAGTTTGAAGATCACCGTCCGCTGTATGACTGGGTAGTCAGAGAGTGTGAGTTTGAGATGCCGCCAAGACAGATTGAGTTTTCTAAATTATACCTGACCAATGTTGTGACCGGAAAGCGTTACATCAAAAAACTGGTAGAAGACGGTGTGGTAGACGGATGGGATGATCCGCGCCTGGTTTCCATCGCAGCACTTCGCCGCAGAGGATTTACACCGGAGTCCATCAAGATGTTTATCGATATGTGCGGAGTATCAAAAAGCCAGAGCTCTGTAGACTATGCGATGCTGGAGTACTGTATCCGTGAGGACTTAAAGCTGAAAAAACCGCGTATGATGGCAGTACTGGATCCGATCAAGCTGGTCATTGACAATTATCCGGAAGATCAGGTGGAATATCTGGATGTGATCAACAATCTGGAGAATGAGGAGCTTGGTATGAGAAAGATTCCGTTCTGCAGAGAGCTGTATATCAACAGAGATGATTTTATGGAAGAACCGCCGAAGAAATATTTCCGTCTCTTCCCGGGCAATGAGGTACGTCTGATGCAGGCATATTTTGTAACCTGTACCGGATTTGAAAAGGATGAAGACGGCAACATCACAGTGGTACACTGTACGTATGATCCACAGACGAAGAGCGGCAGCGGATTTACCGGAAGAAAAGTCAAAGGAACGATCCACTGGGTACCGGCACCGTATGCAGTAAAAGCGGAAGTGCGCCTGTACGAGAATCTGATCGATGAAGAAAAAGGCGTTTATAATGAGGATGGTTCCATGAACTTGAACCCGAACTCCCTGACAGTCTTAAAAGACTGCTATGTAGAACCGAATTTTGAGGATGCAAAAGCATATGACAGCTTCCAGTTTGTAAGACAGGGATATTTCTGTATCGATGCAAAAGATTCCAGAGAGGATGCACTGGTATTTAACCGGATCGTGTCACTGAAGAGTTCGTTTAAACTGCCGAAATAAGCAGCGTGAAATTATGAATGAATTGACTATAAATCTTCACACAGCATCTGAGACACCGCTGTATGAGCAGATTTATCAGCATATTAAAAGAGAGATTCAGGAGGGAAGGATTACCAGCGGGGAAAACTTCCCTCCAGTCGTTCTCTGTGCAAATATCTGGAAGTCAGCAGAAGCACAGTGGAGCTTGCCTATGAACAGCTGATCTCGGAAGGGTATGTGGAAGCAGTACCGTGTAAAGGGTATTTCGCGGCAGAACTGGAAGGGATGTATCGTCTGGATGTCGTTCCTGCTTTGGTGGGAGCAGAAGAAAAGACAGAGAAAAAAGAGTGGAAATATAATTTTACACCGAACGGAGTCGATCTGAACAGTTTCCCGTATAATGTCTGGCGAAGACTTGCGAAGGACAGTCTGTTAGATGACCGGGCAGAGATGTTCCGTCTGGGAGATTCTCAGGGGGAGTACGGACTGCGAAGTGCGATCAGCAGATATTTGTATCAGGCACGGGGAGTGAATGCACATCCGGATCAGATCATTATCGGAGCAGGAAATGACTATCTTCTGATGCTGCTTTCCACAGTGATCGGCCAGAATCATAAAGTAGCTCTGGAAAACCCGACCTACAAGCAGGCATACCGGCTTTTTAAAAGTCTGTCTTATGATGTATGTACAGTGGATATGGATGAGAAAGGAATGAAAGTGGCCGATCTGAAAAGTTCCGGAGCAGATATTGCGTTCGTGATGCCTTCCCATCAGTATCCGCTGGGAATCGTAATGCCCATGAAACGCAGGATGGAACTGCTTAAGTGGGCAGCCAAAGACCCTGCACGCTATATTATCGAGGATGACTATGACAGTGAGTTTCGATACAAAGGGAAGCCTATTCCCGCGCTGCAGGGGTATGACCGATGGGAAAAGGTGATCTATATCGGAACGTTTTCAAAGTCCATCGCGCCTTCGATCCGTGTCAGCTATATGGTGCTTCCTGCGCCGCTTTTAAAGGAGTTTCAGAAAAAAAGCAGTTTTTTAAGTTCTACGGTTTCCAGGGTAGATCAGCTGATTTTACAGAAGTTTATCGAGGACGGACATTATGAAAGGCATCTGAACGGATCCGGACATTGTACAAGAGCCGTCATGATACGCTGATGGGCTGTTTGAAAACATTTCAGAAAATCTGTACGATATCGGGGGAGAATGCCGGAGTACATATGCTGCTGCATTTTGCCGGTGATATGACAGAAGAAGAATTGATTCGAAAAGCTGCGGAAAAAGGCGTTCGAGTATATGGACTTTCGCAATATTATATCGATCCTCCTGACGGGCTAAAACCGACGATCATGCTGGGATATGCCAATATCAGTGAAGATAAGATGAAAGAAGCAGTAAAATTGCTGGAAGAAGCGTGGAAGTGAGAATATTCATCCGGGTAACCAGCAGCACATGTCTGCGGCGGACGGACTTTGTTCGATAAAGTAAAAAACAGGAACTGTTCAAAAGTGGCCAGTTCCTGTTTTGCATTATTCTTCCGATTCAGTATCAGTTGCTTGTGTTTCTTGGGAAGGTTCTTCTTCTGTATCAGCAGTATCGGATGCTGCTTTGTTCAGATGCACATATCCGCGTTCCGATACCGGTTTTAAATCATTGTCCAGATCAAAATCCTCTTCTTCCATATCTTCTGTACAATCATACTCGGAAACTGCGTCACTGTCTTTGCAGAAATAAGCAATGATCAGACCGATCGCAGTACCGACAGCCGCAAGACCAAGAAACCATTTCAAAAACTTTTTCATCGTAAAAATCTCCTTTCCAGCAGATGTTATGAATCGATATCCATTGTAATACTTTTCGCCGTTAATTACAAGACCTTTGAGAGTTACTGTTCACAGTAACTTTTGAGAAGCTGTATTGTGGAGAAATACAAAGTGTGCTACACTGGGGATATTGAAAAAAGCAGGGGTGAAACAAAAAGATGGAACATAAAGCAGTGAAAAAAGCGAAGAAAGGGTTGTTCAGCATTGTTTTTGGCCGTACAGCACTGATCCTTATGCTTGTTCTGATCCAGCTGATCGTTCTGGTTGGAGTGGCAACGATACTGAATGACTATGCCGTCTATGTGTACGGCGGATTTACAGTTCTGGCAGCAGTGATCGTAATTTATATTATCAATGAAAGAGGAAATCCGGCATTTAATATGACCTGGGTACTTTTGATCCTGATTTTTCCGGCATTTGGATGCCTTTTCTATATTTGGGTAAAGTCTCAGCTTGGAACAAGATATATCGGAAAGCGATTGTGTATGCTCCGGCTTGATACAGCAAAATATATGCAGCAGGAGCCTCAGGTGATTGAAGCCTTGCGTGAGAGCAAGCCGGCCAATGCAAACCTTGCGCATTATATGCAGTATCAGCTGAATTTTCCTACTTATCGGAATACACAAGTGCAATATTTTGCATGTGGAGAAGAAAAATTTCCGGTGCTTCTGGAAGAATTGAAGAAGGCGGAAAAATTTATCTTTCTGGAGTATTTTATTGTAGAAGAAGGATATATGTGGGGGTCTGTGCTGGAAATATTAAAAGAAAAAGCAGCCGCGGGCGTAGAGGTACGGTTTATGTATGACGGAATGTGCAGCATTTCGCTGCTTCCGCCCGATTATCCGAAAAAAATCCGTCGGTTCGGGATTCAGTGTAAGATGTTCAGTCCGATCCGGCCGGTACTTTCGACGACACAAAATAACCGGGATCACAGAAAAATCTGTGTGATCGACGGAAAAACAGGATTTACAGGAGGTATCAATCTGGGAGATGAATATATCAACCGGAAAGAACGGTTCGGGTACTGGAAAGATACTGCCGTCATGATCAAGGGGGATGCGGTGCAGAGTCTGACGATGCTGTTTTTGCAGATGTGGAATGTTTCAGAATTAAAAAAAGAGAAATTTGAGCCCTATCTGACGACGATGGCAAAGGAATTAAAACCGGAGACCGGATTTGTGCTCCCCTACGGGGACAGTCCGTACGATCATGAAAACGTAGGGGAGGAAGTGTATGTGCATATTTTGAATCATGCGAAAAAATATGTGCATATTATGACGCCGTATCTGATTTTGGACAACGGCATGCTGGATACACTGACAAGAGCAGCAAAGAGCGGAATTGAAGTCTGCATCATCATGCCGCATATTCCGGATAAATGGTATGCGTTTGCGGTGGCGAAGACATACTATCGGGAATTGATCGAAGCAGGAGTTAATATTTATGAATTTACACCGGGATTTGTGCATGCAAAGGTATTTGTCTCAGATGATGATACGGCAACAGTAGGAACTGTGAACCTGGATTACCGGAGTCTGTATCTGCATTTTGAATGTGGGATCTTTGTGTATGACAATCCGGTGGTACATAAAATTGAAAAAGATTTTCAGGAAACACTGAAAAAGAGCTGTAAAGTTACAGCGTCAGATATCGGAAATACCGGTATTTTTATGCGGATCTGCGGAAGAGTGCTGCGTCTGATCGCACCTCTGATGTAGAAAAAAGAAAAAGTGTTTTACAGAATGAGAAAAGTATAGTATAATTCATAGGGCAGTGATTCATAAGAACTGCTAATTAAGAGTTAAAAGCGATGAATACGCAGGAGGATTTGAGATGGTAAAAGCAGTAGTAGGAGCTAACTGGGGCGATGAAGGAAAGGGCAAGATTACAGATATGCTCGGAAAAGAAGCCGATATCATTGTCCGTTTTCAGGGTGGAGCGAATGCAGGACATACCATTGTAAATGATTATGGAAAATTTGCGCTGCACACTTTGCCGTCAGGAGTATTCTATGACCATACGACCAGCATTATCGGAAACGGTGTGGCGCTGGATATTCCGAGATTGTTCGGAGAGGTGCAGCAGATTGTAAAACAGGGCGTACCGCAGCCAAAACTTCTTGTTTCTGACAGAGCACAGATCGTGATGTCTTATCACAAGAATTTTGATGCTTACGAGGAAGAGCGTCTTGGAGCAAGTCTTTTGGTTCTACAAAATCAGGAATTGCGCCGTTTTATTCCGATAAATATGCAAAGATCGGATTCCAGGTGAGCGAATTATTTGATGACGAGCTTCTGAAAGAAAAAGTGGTTCGCGTTGCAGAGCAGAAGAATGTGATTCTGGAGCACTTATACCATAAACCGTTGATCAATCCTGACGACTTATATAAAGAACTGACAGAGTACAGAGACATGGTAGCACCATTTGTATGTGATGTTTCTCTGTATCTGCACAATGCAATCAAAGAAGGCAAAGAGATTCTTCTGGAAGGACAGCTCGGTTCTCTGAAAGATCCGGATCACGGAATTTATCCGATGGTAACATCTTCTTCTACACTGGCGGCATACGGTGCGATCGGAGCGGGAATCCCTCCGTATGAGATCAAACAGATCATCACAGTATGCAAGGCATACTCCAGTGCAGTAGGAGCAGGTGCATTTGTCAGCGAGATTTTCGGCGAGGAAGCTGATGAGCTGAGACGCCGCGGAGGAGACGGCGGTGAATTCGGAGCGACAACAGGACGTCCGAGACGTATGGGATGGTTTGACTGTGTTGCTTCCAAATACGGATGCAGGATGCAGGGGACGACAGATGTAGCGTTTACAGTTCTGGATGTACTTGGATATCTGGATGAGATTCCGGTATGTGTAGGCTATGAGATCAATGGAGAAGTGACAACAGAGTTCCCTGTAACACATCTCCTGGAAAAAGCAAAACCGGTATTGAAGACACTTCCGGGATGGAAATGTGATATCCGCGGAATCAAGACATACGAAGAACTGCCGGAGAACTGCAGAAAGTATATTGAATTTATTGAAGAACAGATTGGATATCCGATCACAATGGTCAGCAACGGACCGGGAAGAGACGATATCATTTATCGCAAAAGATAAAAGGTGAACGAAGGTGTTCCGTATCTGCCAGCAAAAGCTGGCAGCGGAGCATCTTTTTTTGTGAAAAAAATGTTAAGAGATTTTTATGAAAAACTTTAGAAATCAGCCACATCGGCGTCACAATTTGACAGTAGGATAAAAGAGTGTCAGGGGGACAAAAAAAAGTTCTGTCAAGCAGGCAGAAAAATGACATATTTCAGAGGGCAGTATCATAAAATAATAAGGCTGAGGCCGGAAAAAGGAGGTATTTTATGCGTCAGAATAGTATACAGAACAGATTACAGATGATATCGATGGAAGAATACCTGGAGAAAAGACAGAAAATTCGAGAGACCGAAAGAAAAAGAGACAAAAAAACAGTCTGCAGGCAGCAGGAACTGGATGCTGCCGTTGCGATGGCAGAGCTGTATGTTTAACAGAAGAACATTACTCGTTCGAGTCGGAGTCATCCGTATGAGATGTACGGGAAAAGAGTGAATAGATATATAACAGTACAGGCAGCAGGATCGTGGCGGCAATGGCAGCCATCAGAAGCTTCTGAGAGACAACGCTGTCTATAAAAGCAAAGATGAGTGTGCTGACGTAAAGAAGAACCAGCAGGATTGCTCCGATCAGTGCCATGATACGTTTTGATTTCTTCATATTAGATTCCTTTCTTTTATCTTTTTATAAATCTGCCGGAGCATCTTTTTGCTCCGGCAGATTTATTATATACAAAAGATAGAAAGATTGCAATACAGCGGTAAAATTAGTAGTTTACTGACAGAGAAAAGTGTTATATAATAGAACCACGATTGAATTTCTAAGAAAAAGGAGTTTTTACAATGAGTGAAAAATGTTTATTAGATCAATGGAGAGATATGGCATATGACAGAGAACTGTCCAAAGAGCAGTTAGAGAAGTTCTGGGGTCGTTATTTCAGCATTGAAAGAGGAATTTATGAGCAGCTTTTGACAGAGCCTGATGTAGAAGTGAAAGGTACGGTCAAAGAGCTGGCTGAAAAATATGGACAGGAAGTTCTGACAATGGTAGGATTTCTGGATGGAATCAACGACAGTCTGAAAGTGCCGAATCCGATTGAGACGATGACAGAGGATACGGAAGTGAATCTGATCTTTGACAAAGAGCTGTTATACAAAAATATGATCGATGCAAAAGCAGACTGGTTATATGAACTGCCACAGTGGAATGCTATTTTTGATGAAGAAAAGAAAAAACAGTTGTACCGTGAGCAGAAACAGTCCGGTACGATCCGCAAAGGAAAGAAAATCGGAAGAAATGATCCATGTCCATGCGGAAGTGGTAAAAAATATAAAATGTGCTGTGGAAGAAATGCATAGCAGTATATCGTATGAGAGGGAGCTCGGATGAGTCTCCCTTTTATGTTTCGGAAAAAGAACAGGAGATGAGCATGGAAATTTATTTGATCACGGCAGGGGCGCTGTTTCTCTTTTATTATGGAATCCTCTGTTTCTATACCGGAAAATGGGACTCTACGTTTGCCAGATTCTGGATGGTGGCGGGGATCGGGCACTTTTTGATGATTCCTGCGACAAAAGAAGAAGTGACGCGAAAGCTTTTGTTTTTCTGTGTGGCGGGAATATGGATCCTTTTTCTTGCGGTGGAGTTTTTTATTGTACGTGCCATGAGGCCTGGAAGAAAGAAGAACTGCCGGTATCTGATCGTGCTTGGTGCGCAGGTCCGGGGAGAGCGGATCACAGATTCATTAAAGAGAAGACTGGATGCTGCTTTATTGTATCATCAGGTCTGTTCTTCGGTGAAGATCATCGTATCCGGCGGTCAGGGAAAAGGTGAGGATGTTTCAGAGGCTTATGCGATGGCACAATATTTGCGGGAACATGGGGTAAAAGACGAGCAGATCATGTTGGAGGATCAGTCGCGGACGACGAGGGAAAACCTGCGGTTTAGCAAAGCTTATCTGGAGGAGTTGAAAACACCGGTTGGAATTGTGACAAATAATTTTCACTTGTTTCGGGCACTTTTGATCGGACGAAGTGAAGGGTATGAGAACCTGACGGGAATTGCGGCAGGATGTAACCGGATTTTGTTTTTGAACTATATGGTACGGGAGTTTTTTGCGGCTGTGTGGCTGTGGATTCAGAGAGTAAAAAAGAAATCTGGTTGACAAAACAAAAAGTGATGTTATAATGAGGATTAGGTTGAGAATATAATATTTCAATACAATGACGAGACGAGTAGGATGTGGAAGAAGACAGAGAAGGGAGTCGCAGGCTGGAAGCTCCCGCTTACGGAAACATTTGAAAACTACCTCTGAGTGGCTGAAAACAGCCCGGTGATCCCGTTATCATCACAAATGAGTGGTTTCGGTATTTAATACCGGTTCAAACAGGGTGGAACCGCGAGTATGATCTCGCCCCTTTGCAGGATATGCAAAAAGGGGCGTTTTTTAATTTTGAGGTCTCGTGGTTGTGCAGTAAGAGAAAGGAGCCAGAAAGATGGAGTGTAATTCGAATTATCGTATTTTGAATAACCAGGTCAAGATTCCGTGTGCTGCATTTGGAACTTATAAAGCCGCAGAAGGAAACAGCGCGGATATCATCGGTACTGCAATTCGTGCCGGATACAGGCATTTTGATACGGCTTCTGTTTACGGCACGGAGAAATATGTGGCAGAGGCTATTGAAAAGAGCAGGATTCCAAGGCAGGAATTTTTTCTGACATCCAAGGTCTGGAAAGAGGATATGGATATGAACAGACAAAGGCTGCATTTGCGAAAACCTTAGAGCAGCTTAACACAGATTATCTGGATTTGTATCTGATCCACTGGCCACGGCCCACGTTGGACTGCAAAAACTGGAAGGAACTGGATTTAGAGAGCTGGAGAGCAATGGAAGAATTGTATCATGCAGGAAAGATCCGCGCCATTGGGGTGAGCAATTTTCTGCCGCACCACATTGAGAACCTGATGCAGAATGCAAAGGTGACTCCGGCGGTCGATCAGTTGGAATATCATCCTGGATATACACAACAGGCAGCAGTAGACTATTGCAGAAAGAACCAGATTCTTGTGGAGGCATGGAGTCCGATCGGACGAAGACGAGTGTTCGAAGAGCCGCTGATTCTTGAGTTGTCTGAGAAGTATCATGTATCACCGGCACAGATCTGTTTGCGGTTTGCACTGCAGAATGGCGTGATACCAATGCCGAAATCCTCATCCATGGAGCGGATGAAAGAAAATCAGGATATCTTCTCATTTGAGATATCCACAGAAGATATGTATCGTCTGGAGACAATGCCTCAGATTGGATGGTCCGGAGAGCATCCGGACAGAGAACGGGTTTATTTTTAAAATCCGGCGAGGCAAAAAGAAGAGAAAAGGAGAGAGATTATGAAGATTATATTAAAAGACGGTTCCTTTAAGGAATATGAAAACAGCAAATCAGTGATTGAAATCGCAGCAGACATCAGCGAAGGACTTGCAAGAGTGGCGACAGCAGGAGAAATCGACGGAGAAGTGGTAGATTTGAGAACGGTGGTAGACAAAGACTGTGAACTCAATATCCTGACATTCAATGATGAAAAAGGAAAAGGTGCGTTCCGTCACACAGCCTCTCATATCATGGCACAGGCTGTGAAGAGATTATATCCGGAGACAAAACTGGCGATCGGACCATCTGTTGCAGACGGATTTTACTATGATGTAGACAGAGAGACACCGTTTACAGCAGATGATCTGGAAAAGATTGAGAAAGAGATGAAAAAGATCGTAAAAGAGAATCTCCCGATCGAGCAGTTTACAAAGCCTAGAAATGAAGCAATCGAATATTTCAAAGAAAAAGAAGAACCATATAAAGTAGAACTGATCGAAGACCTTCCGGAAGATGAGACAATCAGCTTCTATTCTCAGGGAGAGTTTACAGATTTGTGTGCAGGTCCTCACCTGATGAGTACAAAATATGTCAAAGCATTTAAGCTCACAAGCCTTGCAGGTGCATACTGGAGAGGAAGCGAGAAAAATAAAATGCTGCAGAGAATCTACGGAACTGCATTCCCGAAAAAAGCAGAGCTGGAAGAATATCTGAACATGTTGGAAGAAGCGAAAAAACGTGATCACAGAAAACTCGGAAAAGAACTGGGACTCTTTATGATGAGAGACGAAGGACCGGGATTCCCGTTCTTCCTTCCAAACGGAATGGTACTCAAAAACGTTCTTTTGGATTACTGGAGAGAGATTCACAGAAAAGCCGGATATGTGGAGATTTCAACTCCGGTTATGTTAAGCCGTCATCTCTGGGAGACATCGGGACACTGGGATCATTACAAAGAGAATATGTATACAACTGTGATCGATGAGGAAGACTTTGCAATCAAACCGATGAACTGTCCGGGAGGAATCCTGGCATATCAGGCGGAGCCGCGTTCCTACAGAGATCTTCCGATCCGTATGGGAGAGCTGGGACTGGTTCACCGTCATGAAAAATCAGGACAGCTTCATGGTCTGATGAGAGTGCGCTGCTTCACACAGATGATGCGCATATCTTTATGACACCGGATCAGATCAAGGACGAGATCAAAGGCGTTGCAGGACTGATCAATGAAGTTTACAGTCTGTTTGGATTTAAATATCATGTAGAATTGTCCACACGTCCGGAAGACAGTATGGGAAGTGACGAAGATTGGGAAATGGCAACAGACGCACTTCGCGGTGCGCTGGATGATCTGGGACTTCCGTATGTAGTCAATGAAGGAGACGGAGCATTCTACGGACCGAAGATTGACTTCCATCTGGAAGATTCCATCGGAAGAACATGGCAGTGTGGAACAATCCAGCTTGACTTCCAGCTTCCACTTCGTTTTGAACTGGAATACACAGGAGCAGACGGAGAAAAACACAGACCAATCATGATCCATCGCGTTGTATTTGGTTCCATCGAGCGGTTTATCGGAATCCTGATCGAGCACTTTGCCGGAGCATTCCCGACATGGCTTGCACCGGTTCAGGTAAAAGTACTGCCGATCTCTGATAAATATCTGGAATATGGACAGAGTGTTCTGGATCAGTTGAATGCAGCCGGAATCCGTGCCGAGATCGACACACGTGCCGAGAAGATCGGATATAAGATCCGCGAAGCACAGATGAAGAAGATCCCGTACATGCTGGTTGTGGGAGCAAAAGAAGAGGAAGAGAAAAAGGTTTCTGTAAGAAGTCGATTTGCAGGAGATGAAGGACAGAAAGGTCTGGAAGAATTTATTGCTGCAATCATGGAAGAGACTGCAAAAAAAGAAATCCGTGAAGTGACAAAAGAAGAAAAATAAATTTTTTTGAAAATCCGGATAAAAGAATTGGAAATGGGCATGATGATACTGATTTTGTAAATAAAAAGGAGGTATTATCATGCCAGAATTAAAATGTACAGTACAGACATGTATGCACAATCAGGATTTCCTCTGCCGTCTGGATTCCATCCAGGTAGGTGGTTCTCAGGCAAAGGCTTCAAAGGAGACCTGCTGTGACAGCTTTGAGGAGCGAAAAACACAGGGGATGGAAAATTCCTATACGAACGCATATGGAAACCATGCGACAGCGCCTTCGGATCGTTGCGGAATCGATTGTAAAGCAACTGACTGCATGTACAATGAACAGTGTAAATGTGAAGCGGGAAAGGTCAGCGTGGAAGGTTCCTGTGCGTGTCATAAGGACGGCACAGAGTGCGCCACATTTCAGTGCAGATAAGAAGTGAAAGAGAAGAAGCGGTGCTTGGCTTTATGGCCGGGCATCGCTTTTTTGAAGGTTGACGGTCTTCCTGTTACAGGGGTATAATGGAAATACTTGCAAAACCAGAAAGGAATGAGATACATATATGAACAGAGAGGAAGAAAAACCTGAAAAAGAGGGGAAAAAGGAGAATGACTATTATACGTCGCAGCCTTCATTTGGAAGCAAAAAGACATCCAGATTCTGGCATCAGATCAGCAGGGACGTACGGATATTTGTGGTGATCGCAGCCTGCATCGTGTTTTATTTTGCATTATTGCGCATGACAAATATTTCGGAAGTTTTTGGGAAAATATACCAGGTGTTAAAGCCGATTATTTATGGTCTTGTCATTGCGTATTTGCTCAACCCGATTGTAAAGCTGGTGGATACGCATTTTGAACCCTGGATCAAGAGAAAATTTCCACGCATTAAGAATGCGGGCGGCATTTCCAGAGGGGCAGGAATTTTGCTTGCAATCGTTGTAATGTTTGCGTTAATCGTGGCGCTGTGCAATATGATGATACCGGAACTCTACCGCAGTATAAGAGATATGATCCTTACTGTGCCGAGCCAGCTGAATCGTTTTATCGGGAAGATGACAGAGGTGATGAGTACAGATCAATCGACTATTGGACAGATGGCAGAGGCAGTCCTCAAAGAAGCAAGTGATGCACTGCAGACATGGATGCGTACAGACCTTCTCAATCAGGTCAATGTACTGATGTCGAATCTGACAGTGGGAGTGATCAACGTTGTCAAGGAATTGTGCTATGTACTGATCGGAGTGATCGTATCTGTTTATGTGCTGTTCAGTAAGGAGAAGTTTGCAAGCCAGTGCAAGAAGCTTGTATATGCCATCATGCGTCCGTCAAGAGCGAATATGGTGCTTCATCTGACGATCAAGAGCAACGAGATCTTCGGCGGTTTTATTATCGGAAAGATCATTGATTCTGCGATCATCGGAGTATTGTGTTTTGTCGGACTTTCCATTTTGGATATGCCGTATACGATGCTTGTGAGCGTGATCGTAGGAGTAACCAATGTGATTCCGTTTTTCGGACCATATATCGGAGCAATTCCAAGCGCCGTCCTGATTTTGTTGTCAGATCCGAAGATGGGAATCTATTTTATTATTTTTGTATTTCTTCTGCAGCAGCTGGATGGGAATATCATCGGACCAAAGATTTTGGGGGATTCTACGGGATTGTCTGCATTCTGGGTGGTATTTTCGATTTTGTTTGGCGGAGGAATGTTTGGATTTGTGGGAATGATTTTGGGAGTTCCTACATTTGCAGTCATCTATTATATTGTAAAAATGCTGGTGAACCATCAGCTGGAAAATCATACGCTGCCTACAGATACCGGTGCGTACGACCAGTTCGGTTATGTAAATAATGAAGGCGAGTATGCAAGAGTTGATGAGGCGACAGAAAAGAAAGAAGAAAAAGGGGAATAAATTATGCCAATACGTGTACAGAACGACCTTCCGGTAAAAGAGATACTGGAGCATGAAAATATATTTGTAATGGACGAATACCGGGCAGCACATCAGGATATCCGTCCGATCAAGATCGGGCTTTTAAATCTGATGCCGTTAAAGGAGGATACAGAGCTGCAGATACTGCGGTCTCTCTCGAACACACCGCTTCAGGTGGATGTTGTATTTGTCCGTGTATCAGGACATGTATCGAAAAATACATCCACCAGTCATCTGCATAAGTTTTATCAGTCTTTTGAAGAGATCAAGGAGCAGAAGTTTGATGGATTTATCATTACAGGAGCTCCGGTGGAACAGATTCCGTTTGAAGATGTGGATTACTGGGATGAGTTGAAAGAGATCATGGAGTGGACGAAGACGCATGTGACTTCCACGCTGCATTTGTGCTGGGGTGCACAGGCGGGGATTTATTATCACTATGGGATTGATAAGACACAGCTTCCAGAGAAAATGTTCGGTGTATTTAAGCATCATGTGAGAAACAGAAGAATCCCGCTTGTGCGTGGATTTGATGATGCGTTTTATGCGCCTCATTCCCGGCATACGGAGATTCCGTTGGAACAGGTGGAGGCAGATGAGAGACTGACGATACTGGCAGATTCCAAAGAGGCGGGGCTTTTCCTCTGTATGGCAGAGGAAGGTCGTCAGATTTTTGTGATGGGACATCCGGAATATGACAGAATGACATTGGATGCGGAATATAAGAGGGATTTGAGCAAAGGTCTGGATATTCAGATGCCGGTGAATTATTATCCGGACAACGATCCGGATCAGAAACCGGAACTGATCTGGAGATCTCATGCAAATAACATTTATACGAACTGGCTGAATTATTATGTATATCAGACAACGCCGTATGATCTGGAGGGGACACCGTTTTAAGGAGGAATCAGAGAGAGGAACGAAGAGAATGAGAAAAAGAAATGTGAGGGGGATTTGTGCTTTTTTATGCACCATCCTTTTGGGATGTCTGATTCCGGCCGGGGAGGTACAGGCTCAGCGTGCGCTGGATGTGGCAAGAGAGAGGGGCTATCAGCTTGAGGAACGGTATCAGCCTGCAGGTTCGATCATTACGGAGATCAATACCGGACAAATTTTATGGCAGGAAAATGCACAGAAACAGTGGCCGCCGGCAAGTATGACAAAATTGATGACCATTCTTCTGGCATATGAGGAGATGAAAGCCGGGAATCTGGAACTTGAGAGTACGGCAGAGGTAAATGAAAGATATACAGATATTGCAGGCAGGTATGCGCTCAGCAACAATAAAATGCAGCCGGGAGCCAGTTATACGGTTGCAGAGTTGATGGATCTGATCATTGTGCCGTCTTCTGCGGCGGCAACGTATATGCTTGCGGATATGGTGGAGTCGGATCCGGACAGGTTTGTGGAGCGTATGAATCAAAAGGCACAGGAGCTTGGAATGGTCAATACGAAGTACTTCAACTGTGTGGGGGTTACTAACAATCTGCTGCAGCCGTATCATCCGGTGAGCCAGCCGCTTGATGGAGATAACATTACAACACCGGAAGATTATGCGATGCTGTGTACTTATCTGATAAAGACCTATCCGGATATTTTAAATCACACAAAGTATCCCCAGATCACCGTAAAAGAGGGGACACCGTATGAGGAGCATTTTACATCATATCAGATTTCACTGGAAGGGGCAAAGTATGGTCTGGAGGGCACAGACGGCTTGAAGACAGGTTCCAGCGATACGGCAGGGTTTAACTATTCGTCCACTGCAAAACGGGGGGACACGCGTCTGGTGGAGATTGTGATGGGTGTGTCTGACTGGTCAGATCAGACTGGGGAAGAGCTCCGTCATCTGGTCGGAAACGCGATTATGGAGCAGGCATTTGAACGGTTTGAATATAAAAAAGTACTTTCCAAAGGGGTGCATACTATTGATGGAAAGAAAGTAGAGATTTCAAAAGATTTATGGGACTGTGTTCCAAAAGGGAAAGAAGCTCCGCTTACGATCAAGGACGGTAAAGTGCTGGTAGACTTGGAAAGAGAATATCTGCCGGGATTTCAGGCACCGGCAGTTTCGTGCAAACAGGTGGCGGCAGTGGAGAAGAACGAACAGAAGGGACTGCCGCTGTTCTTGAAGGTGCTGCTTGTACTCGCTGCAGTGTTTGTGATTCTTGTGGGAGCAAGAATCTCTTATGTGGCATATCGGAAAAAGCAGAGAAGGAAGCGCCGGGAAGCACAGAGAAGAAGACGTGCAAGAAGAATCAGAGAATTAGAGGAGAAGTAAGACAGGGAGGAAACAGGATGAGAGAGCAGCAGTTTTCAGCGATGGTAAATCAGTTTCAGCCGGGAATTTTTACCGCGCTGAATGACAAGAAGGAAGAGATGATTCAGGCAGGAAAACGGGTGTTCAATCTGTCAGTGGGAACACCGGATTTTGCACCGGCACCGCATGTGATGGAGGCACTTATAGAAGCGTGCAAAGATCCGGAGAACTATAAATATGCACTGGCAGATCTGCCGGAGCTTTTAGAGGCAGTCCAATACCGGTATGCGCATCGGTTTGGAGTGGAGATTCAGACAGATGAGATTATGTCAGTTTATGGATCTCAGGAGGGAATGGCGCATATCGGAATGGCATTGTGTGATCCCGGGGATACCATTCTGGTTCCGAATCCGGGATATCCGCTGTTTGAAATGAGCGGAATCATGGCAGGTGCGAATGTGGAATATTATGAAATCCGTGAGGAGAACGGATATCTGCCGGATCTGAAAAATATCCCGGGAGAGGTTTTGGAGAGAACCAAATATATGGTAGTCTCTTATCCGTTGAATCCGGTCTGTGTCTGTGCTCCGGATCATTTTTATGAAGAACTGATCGCATTTGCAAAGGAGCATCATATTGTGATCATCCATGACAATGCATATTCGGATATTATTTTTACAAGAGAACAGGGGCGGTCCTTTTTTATCCTTTGACGGTGCAAAAGAGGTAGGGGTAGAGTTTTATTCGTTGTCCAAGTCCTATAATCTTACGGGTGCCAGAATCTCATTTGTGGTGGGAAATAAAGCGATTGTAGAGAAGTTTAAAACGCTGCGTTCTCAGATTGATTATGGCATCTTTCTGCCGATTCAGAAGGCTGCGATCGCGGCGCTTACGGGGCCGGACGATTTCATCGAAAAGCAGAGGCAGGAGTATGCAAAAAGAAACTGTGCGCTGTGCGGCGGTCTGCGAAGGATCGGGTGGAATGTACCGGACAGTCAGGGGACAATGTTTGTGTGGGCAAAGATTCCGAAAGGCTATGCGTCGTCCTTTGATTTCTGTATGCAGCTTGTGGAGAAGACCGGACTTCTGGTAACGCCTGGAAGTGCGTTTGGAAGCGCGGGAGAAGGGTATATCAGAATGGCGCTGGTAGTTGATCTGCCCGTGATCGGGGAAATTCTTGAAGTGCTTGAGAAATCGGGGATGTTTTAGAAAAAAGAGGAGGAGACGAGTATGGACTATCAGAAAGTGATCGAACAGGCAAGGACATGTATCGGACCGTACTGTAAAGCGTGTGCAGTCTGTAACGGCAGAGCGTGCAAAAATACAATGCCGGGACCTGGAGCGAAAGGAATCGGAGATGTGGCGATCCGAAATTTTCAGAAATGGCAGGAGATCCGTATCAATATGGATACGATCTGTGAAAAGAAACCGGCTGATACGACAGTGACTCTGTTTGGAAAGGAGTTTTCCTACCCGTTTTTTGCAGGACCGGTAGGTGCTGTGAAGCTGCATTACGGGGAGAAATATACGGATCAGGAATATAATGAAATTTTACTGGCAGGATGTATGGAAGGAGGAATTGCGGCATTTACAGGTGACGGGTCAGATGCACGGGTAATGCAGGAAGCCACAGCGGCAGTCCAAAAACTGGGAGGTCTGGGAATCCCGACTGTAAAACCGTGGGATATGGATACGATTCGTGACAAAATGGAACTGGTCAAACGGTCAGGGGCTTTTGCTGTTGCAATGGATATTGATGCGGCCGGGCTTCCGTTTCTTCAGAATCTGAATCCGCCGGCGGGAAGCAAATCTGTGGAAGAGTTAAAAGAAATTGTGAAAATTGCTGAAATTCCATTTATTCTAAAAGGAATCATGACGGTCAGAGGGGCGAAAAAGGCTCTCGAGGCCGGTGCACAGGCGATTGTGGTGTCTAACCACGGAGGAAGAGTACTGGATCAATGTCCGTCTACAGCCGAAGTTCTTCCGGATATTGTGAAGGCAGTGGATGGCCGGATGAAGATTTTTGTGGACGGCGGGATCCGGACAGGAACGGATGTCTTTAAAGCACTGGCAATGGGCGCGGATGCGGCACTGATCGCCCGTCCGTTCGTGACCGCGGCATATGGTGCGGGAGTGCAGGGTGTGAGTGCATATACTGCAAAAACAGGTGGTGAATTAAGAGATACCATGGCAATGTGCGGTGCATTTGCTGTCAAGGAAATTACAGAGGAAATGCTCTGGTAAATGAGAGACTTTTTGTGAAAGTTTCCGTATTGACTCTGACTGCTCAAAGTGATAACATATTCGTTGCTGACACATGATATAGTTTATCCTGTGTGATAAAAACACTAAATATAGATAAAACAAAAGCGAAGGGAGCAGAAGTTGTATGATCAGAGTCATCAAGAAAGACGGGACAAAGGAAGATTTTAACGTGCAGAAAGTAGTTGTGGCTGTTAATAAATCTGCGTACCGTGCACTCATTAAATTCACAGATGAGGAGTTGGACTATATCTGTCGTTTCGTAGAAGAAAAGGTACAGACATTGGGAATTCAGGACGTCCCGATTGCAGAGATGCATAATGTGGTAGAGGGAGCCCTGGAAAAGGTAAATCCGGTGGTGGCAAAAAGTTATCGTGATTATCGTAATTACAAACAGGACTTTGTACAGATGCTGGATGAAGTATATAAAAAGAGCCAGTCCATCATGTATATCGGGGATAAAGAAAACAGCAACACTGACAGTGCGCTGGTATCCACAAAGCGCAGTCTGATCTTCAACGAACTGAATAAAGAGCTTTATAAAAAATTCTTTTTGACAGTGGAAGAGATCCAGGCGATCCGGGAAGGATATATTTACATTCATGACATGTCTGCAAGAAGAGATACAATGAACTGCTGTCTTTTTGATGTGAAGAATGTATTAAGCGGCGGATTTGAGATGGGGAATCTCTGGTACAACGAGCCGAAGACACTGGATACGGCGTTTGATGTGATCGGGGACATCGTATTAAGCGCAGCCAGCCAGCAGTATGGCGGTTTTACCGTGCCAAGCGTGGACGAGATTTTAGAACCGTATGCAGAAAAATCTCATAAAAAGCTGATCGAAAAGTACAGAGGGCTGGGTCTGGATGAAGAGACCGTGCAGAAAGTGGCATGGGCAGATCTGGAAAAGGAGATGGAGCAGGGATTCCAGGGATGGGAATATAAGTTCAATTCCGTATCCTCCAGCCGCGGAGACTATCCGTTTATTACAGTGACAGCCGGAACCCGTACCAGCATTTATGGAAAGCTGGCAACGATCAAGATGCTGGAAGTGAGAAAGAACGGACAGGGAAAAGACGGACATAAAAAACCGGTGCTGTTCCCGAAAATCGTATTTTTGTACGACGAGAACCTGCATGGTCCTGGAAAACCGCTGGAAGATGTGTTCGAAGCGGGAATCGAGTGTTCCAGAAAGACCATGTATCCGGATTGGCTGAGCCTGACAGGGGACGGATATGTTCCGAGTATTTATAAAAAATATGGAAAAGTCATCAGTCCGATGGGATGCCGCGCATTCCTTTCTCCATGGTATGAAAGAGGCGGCATGAAGCCGGCTGATGAAAAAGATACACCGGTATTTGTGGGAAGATTCAATATTGGAGCCATTAGTCTGCATCTTCCGATGATCTATGCAAAAGCGCAGCAGGAAGGAAAGCCGTTCTTTGAGGTGCTGGATTACTATCTGAATCTGATCCGCAAGCTGCATCAGAGAACCTATGATTATCTGGGAGAGATGAAAGCATCGACCAATCCGCTGGCATACTGCGAGGGCGGTTTCTACGGCGGAAATCTGGGGCTCTATGACAAGATCAAGCCGCTTCTGAAGTCTGCGACGGCTTCCTTTGGAATCACAGCGCTCAATGAGCTGCAGCAGCTGCATAATAAAAAATCTCTTGCAGAGGATGGCGCCTTTGCTCTGGAGACACTGGAATATATCAACAAGCGTGTAGAAGAGTTCAAGAATGAAGACGGACACCTGTATGCCATCTATGGAACGCCTGCGGAAAATCTGTGTGGAGTTCAGGTACAGCAGTTCCGTAAAAAATACGGAATTATTGAGAACGTTTCAGACAGAGAATATGTAAGCAACAGTTTTCACTGCCATGTGACGGAGGATATTACGCCGATCGAGAAACAGGATTTGGAAGGCCGGTTCTGGAATCTGAGCAACGGAGGAAAGATCCAGTATGTCAAATATCCGATCAGTTACAATGTAGAAGCGATTAAATCTCTGGTAAGACGCGCCATGGCAAAAGGATATTATGAAGGAGTAAACCTCTCCTTGTCTTACTGTGACGACTGCGGGCATGAGGAACTGGATATGGATGTGTGTCCGGTGTGCGGAAGCACCAATCTGACAAAGATCGAGAGAATGAACGGATATCTTTCTTATTCCAGAGTCAAAGGAGATACACGGCTGAATGATGCCAAGATGGCAGAGATCGCAGAAAGGAAGAGTATGTAACATGCGGTATCACAATATTACAAAAGATGATATGCTAAACGGAGACGGACTGCGGGTAGTATTGTGGGTGGCAGGATGCGCTCACGGATGTAAAGAATGTCAGAATCCGGTGACCTGGGATCCGGATGGAGGACTTCTGTTTGAAGAAGAGGCAAAAAAAGAGCTGTTTGAGCAGCTGGAAAAAAGCTATATCAGCGGGATCACCTACAGTGGAGGAGATCCTCTGTTTCCGGGAAACAGAAAAGAAATCACAGAGCTGGCCAAAGAAATCCGGCAGAAATTTCCGGAAAAGACCCAGTGGCTGTACACCGGATATGAGTGGAGTCAGATCCAGGATGAAGAGATCGTTTCTTATCTGGATGTGATCGTAGACGGCAAGTTTGAGGCGGCACAAAAAGATACAAAGCTGCACTGGAAAGGAAGCGCGAATCAGAAAGTGATCGATGTACAAAACAGTCTGAATACAGGAAAGATCGTGCTGCATGACGTATAAAACCGAACAGAAAAGGAAGAGACAATGAAAAGAATCGCAAAATTTCACAAAGTAAGTCTGGAGCAGTTTAAGAAAGACTGGATCGATACGTTTGGACTGGATGAAGAAGCAAATATTGAAGAGATTTACGAAAATATCAAACTGCCGAGAAGAGCAACCGCAGGATCTGCAGGATACGATTTCTTTGCACCGGTGCGTCTGATCCTGGCGCCGGGCGAGACAATCAAGATTCCGACCGGGATCCGGGTGGAGATGGAACCGGAATGGGTCTTAAAGTGTTATCCGAGAAGCGGACTTGGCTTTAAGTACCGTCTGCAGCTGAATAATACAGTGGGGATCATCGACAGCGACTATTTTTATTCAGACAATGAAGGTCATATGTTTTCCAAGATCACCAACGATACAAATGAAGAGAAGACCATTGATATCGCACAGGGAGAAGGCTTTATGCAGGGAATCTTTGTGGAATATGGAATCACGCTGGATGACGATGTGACAGATGTGAGAAACGGCGGTTTTGGAAGTACTACCAAATAAAAAACATCGAATCTTACACAAATGTAAGTAATTTTAAGAAAATTGTAAGAAAATATTATGGAAGAATACAGTTCAATTTTATATACTGGACTTAGAAACCAGGAGTTACTTCAGAAAAAGGATGGTTACAGTATGAAATGGATCAAGAGACTGTGTTCTTTCATTTTTTTATGTCTGTTTTGCGTTGGTGTGTTCATGCTATGGCGTGGATATGACGACTGTCAGGATGCCCTGGACAAAATGAGCGTACAGGAAATGGGAGCACAGATACAGACAAAAGAAGACTATGCAACACTGGAACAGCTGCCCGAAGATTATATCGATGCCGTACTGGCAGTGGAAGACAAGCGTTTTTACAGGCATCCGGGGATCGACCCCATTGCAATCTGCAGGGCATTGTACCACGACATCCTGGCAGGAGCTATGTGGAAGGCGGCAGTACGATCACGCAGCAGCTTGCAAAAAATCAGTTCTTTACCCAGGATAAGAAGATAAGCCGGAAAGTGGCGGAGATGTTTATGGCATTTGAGATTGAAAAAGTATATGACAAAAAGACGATTCTGGAATTGTACTTGAATTCCATTTATTTTGGGAATGGCTATAACAGTGTGACAGAGGCGTGCCGCGGATATTTCGGAAAAGAGCCCATTGAGATGAATTTTGATGAATGTACCATGCTGGCAGGGATTCCCAATGCGCCCAGCGCATACAATCCGCTGATCAATCCGGATTTGGCATGGCAAAGACAGCAGCAGGTGATCCGAAAGATGGAAAAAGCGGGCTTTTTGAATAAATAAACCCAAACGGGGCAAACTGACCATAGAATAACATGCAAATTGCAGAGACTGTGTGGGCATACAGTCCGGGCAGGAAAGGACAGATATTCTATGGTGATTAAAAATACAAAACAGATCAGCGATTCATTCCGGGAGAATATAGAGTATATGGATCGCACACTGCCGATCGGGAAAAGTTTTGACCTGATCCGGCGGGAGATAGAAATTGGAGAAAGACGGGCGATCCTTTATTTTATTGACGGCTTTGTGAAAGATGAAGCGATGCTGAAACTGCTGGATTCGTTTATGGGAGTGACAAAAGAAGATATGCCGGAGGATGCGGCGGCATTTTCGCAAACCCATGTGCCGTACATCGAGGTGGACGTTCTGTCTGATTTTGACCAGGTACTTCGGAATGTGCTCTCCGGGGTAAGCTGTCTGTTTATTGAGGGATATGCATCGTGCATTGCCATCGATACCAGAACGTATCCTGCCAGAAGTGTGGAGGAGCCGGATAAGGATAAGTCTCTTCGGGGATCCAGAGACGGGTTTGTAGAGACCATCGTTTTTAATACGGCGCTGATGCGCAGACGGATCCGGGATGAGCATCTGATCATGGAGATGACAGAAGCCGGGCAGACCTCCCGTACGGATATTGCCATCTGCTATCTGTCGGATCGGGTGGATCAGGAGCTTTTAGCAAATGTAAAGTCGCGGATTGAAGATCTTCATATTGATGACCTGAAAATGAACCAGCAGACGCTCGCAGAGGCTATGTTCAAGAGAAAGTGGTTCAATCCGTTTCCAAAATTCAAGTTTACCGAGCGGCCGGACACGGCAGTGGCATGCCTGTTGGAGGGAAAAGTGGTGATCCTGGTGGACAATTCCCCATCTGCCATGATCCTTCCGACTTCCATTCTGGATATGATCGAGGAGGCAAATGACTACTATTTTCCTACGGTGACAGGGATGTATTTAAAGATCACAAGGCTGATCATCACAATTTTAACCGTGTTTATGACACCGGTATATCTGCTGTTTATGATGAATCCGTCCTGGATCCCCAGTATGTTTGAATTTACGGCTGTGCGGGATGTGATCAATGTTCCGCTTGTGCTGCAGTTTCTGATTCTGGAACTTTCGATTGACGGTCTGCGTCTCGCAGCGCTGAACACGCCAAGTATGCTTAGTACGCCCCTCAGTGTGATCGCCGGTCTGGTGCTGGGAGAATTTGCGGTACAGTCCGGATGGTTCAATTCAGAAGTGATGCTGTATATGGCGTTTGTGGCAGTAGCCAATTATACGCAGCCCAATTTTGAGATGGGATATGCGCTGAAATTTATGCGTCTGATGCTTCTGGTACTGACGGCATTGTTTGATTGGGTTGGTTTTCTGGTCGGATGCCTGCTGATCTTATGCTTTTTGGCATGTAATAAGACATTGTCGGGAAGAAATTATTTGAATATCAAGTTGAATTAGTGGAAAAAGCAGATCAGATGTCCGGAAAGGAACCTTTGATCTGCTTTAAAATACAGACGAAAAATGAAAAAAATTTTGCGAAATGTTCCAAAAAATGATATGATTAAGGAAATCAGACAACAGGAGGAATGAAGGAAATGCGGGACTATATAATTACAGTGAACAGTACAGTGGATATGCCAAAGGAATGGTTAAAGGAACGAGGCGTTCCGGTGATTCCTCTGAAATATACAATGGATGGGCAGACGTATACAGATATGGAAGATCTGACAGCAAAAGAGTTTTTTAACAAGCTCAGAGAAGGCAAGATGTCGGTGACTTCCCAGGTTAATCCGGAAGAAGCAAAGGCAATGCTGGAGCCATTTGTAAAAGAAGGAAAAGATGTGCTGCATCTGAGTTTTTCATCTGGATTAAGCGGAACTGCCAACAGTATGAGGATGGCTGCAGAGGAACTGAGTGAGGAATATCCAAAGCAGAAGATCGTAGCGGTGGATACGCTTTGTGCCTGTATGGGAGAAGGTCTTCTGTTACATAAGGCGCTGCAGTTAAAAGAAGCAGGCAAGACAATGGAAGAGGTCGTACAGTGGGTGGAAGAGAATAAGCTGCATATCTGTCATGATGTGACAGTGGACGATCTGCATCACCTGCATCGAGGCGGCAGAATTTCCAAGGCGACAGCAGTGCTTGGCAGTATGGTACAGATCAAGCCGATCATTCATATGGACAACGAGGGAAAACTGCAGGTGATCGGGAAAGAGAGAGGACGCAAAAAGTCTTTGAATAAAATCGTAGATATGGCGGCAGAGCAGGCGAAAGGCTGGGAAAATGATCTGATTTTGATCACACACGGAGACTGTGTGGAAGATGCTGAATATGTGGCAGAACGTGTACGTGCAAAAATGGGCGTGGACAACATTCTGATCAACAATATCGGAACTGTGATCGGAAGTCATACCGGTCCGGGAGTTGTGGCTGTATTCTGTATGGGTGAGAAAAGATAGAACAAAAAGAAAGTAAATAGAGAAACGGTAAAAAAGAGTTGTCAGGAAACAGCGAAAATCCCGCGGATGCAATAATCCGCGGGATTTTTATTACATGGTGATAATACCAAACGCATTCAGAATAGAACTGATCAAAATCGCGATCAGGAAGATTGGAGCAATCCATTTGATCATGACTGTGAACATTTTTTTGCTTTTGAATGCGCCGTTATCAGAAGCTTCTACTTCATCAATGATGGCCTGCGGTTGATCACGAATCCTACGAAGACGCAAGTCAGTACGGCAACGATCGGCATCAGCACACTGTTACTGATGAAGTCCATAGCATCCAGAATGGACATTCCCAGAGGCTTGATAAAGTCAAGTGCTCCAAATCCGAGGGAAGTCGGAATTCCAATCAGCAGTGAATAAACAGCGACCAGGATGCAGGTAAACCTTCTTGACCATTTGAATTTATCCATAAAAATGGAAACGATAGTCTCCATCAAAGAGATGGAAGAGGTCACTGCGGCAAAAAATACAAGGATAAAGAACACGGTTCCAAGTACGGTTCCAAGAGGCATGCTTGCAAATACCTTCGGGAGAGTGATGAACATCAGTCCGGCGCCTGCATTCAAGGCAGATTCATCTCCGCCTGAGAAGATAAATACAGATGGAACGATCATCAATCCTGCAAAAAAGGCAAATCCGGTATCGAAAATCTCAATCTGTCGTACAGAGCTTTCCAGATTTGTAGATTTCGGCATATAGGATCCATAAGTAATCATGATTCCCATAGCAAGTGACATGGAATAAAAAAGCTGTCCCATTGCTGCCAGAACGGTCATGACTGAGAAGTTTGACATATTCGGAAGCAGATAGTATTTTAATCCGTCCATGGCACCGTCCATGGTCAGGACATAAATTGCAATCCCAACAGTCAGAACAGCAAGAATGGGCATCATCACTTTGCTGACTTTCTCAATTCCCTTTTCCACACCGAAGAGCACGACAAGTGCTGTCAGAGCAATGAACAGTGAGAACCAGAGAATCGGGGATGCTGTGCTTGCAGTGAATTCGGAAAAATAAGAATCACCGGATACAGTGGCAGCACCTTCTGTGATAAAAGCATAAAAGTATTTTAAAACCCATCCTCCGATTACTGAATAATAAGGAAGGATGATGATTGGAACGATTGCGGCAAGGATGCCTAAAAAGCCAAATCGTTTATCCAGTTTTTGGAAAGCGCCGATGGCACTCAAACCGGTCTTGCGTCCGATGGCGATCTCTGCTACCATTAGTGTAAATCCGAATGTGACCGCTAATATGATGTAGCAGATCAAAAAAGAACCTCCGCCATATTTTGCTGCCAGATACGGGAATCGCCAGATATTCCCAAGCCCTACGGCTGATCCGGCAGCGGCAAGAATAAAACCGATCTTGCCGGAAAAATTACTTCTGTTTGTTTTCATATAGAAACCTCCTCAACTCTTTCACTTTAGCCAGAACACTAAAAATAGATTGCGCTCTGTTATTAAGTGGTATTATGCCATGGATAGTGAAAAAAAACAAGTTAAATTAGTGAATTAAAGTGAAAAAGCAGTAAAGTTTTTAAAATAGAGAAAAGATGTTGACAGAAGCAGGAAAGTATGGTAAATTATATCTTGCGCAAAGCGAAAAACAAAGTAGAGTATCCACTCTCACCATAGCACAAGTGAGTGACTATTGGTCTGATATTGTTACATGCAGAAAGTTTCCTGTATAGGCTCTGTTATGTAGTGAGATTGGGTGGATATGAGATTCACTCTTTTTTTATGCTTGTGCGAAGGGAAACCTAAGGGAAATTCATTTGACGGAGGTATACGACCATTAGCGATTTAATGATTAACGAGCAGATCAGAGACAGAGAAGTCCGTCTGATTGGCGAGGATGGGGAACAGTTAGGAATTATGTCATCCAGAGAGGCAATGAAACTTGCCGCTGAAGCAAATCTGGATCTTGTAAAGATTGCGCCGACTGCGAAGCCGCCGGTATGCAAGATTATCGATTACGGTAAATACAAGTACGAACAGACAAGAAAAGAAAAAGAAGCTAAGAAAAAACAGAAAACTGTAGAAGTAAAAGAAGTGCGTTTATCACCGAATATTGATACAAACGACCTGAATACAAAGGTGAACAATGCAAAGAAGTTCATCGGAAAAGGAAATAAAGTAAAGGTTACCTTGCGTTTCCGCGGAAGAGAAATGGCACACGTACAGTCAAGCAAACACATTCTGGATGATTTTGCGGCATTGCTTGAAGATGTGGCAGTTGTTGAAAAACCGGCAAAAATGGAAGGACGCAGCATGAGCATGGTTTTAACTGAAAAACGTTAAAATAAAAAATACGGACATATGTCCAGCAGGGCAGTACATTAAAGGAGGAATTTATCATGCCAAAAATTAAAACAAATAGAGCGGCAGCAAAACGCTTCAAAAAAACAGGTACAGGAAAACTGAAAAGAAATAAAGCTTACAAGAGCCATATCTTAACAAAGAAGTCTACAAAGAGAAAAAGAAATCTCAGACAGGCTACAATTACTGATGCTACAAATGTAAAGAACATGAAGAAAGTTTTACCATATCTGTAAGATTTGTAAAAGTAATAAGAGGAGGATTAAGAAATGGCAAGAATTAAAGGCGGAATGAACGCTAAGAAGAAACATAATAGAACACTGAAGTTGGCGAAAGGATACAGAGGAGCACGTTCTAAACAGTACAGAGTTGCAAAACAGTCTGTAATGAGAGCGCTTACATCTGCATACGCAGGAAGAAAAGAGCGCAAACGTCAGATGAGACAGCTTTGGATCGCACGTATCAATGCAGCTGCAAGAATGAATGGATTATCTTACAGCAAATTTATGCACGGACTGAAAGTTGCAGGCGTAGATATGAACAGAAAAATGCTTGCTGAGCTTGCAGTAAGTGATAAAGAAGGATTTGCAACATTAGCAGAGCTTGCAAAATCTAAACTTGCTTAATAGAAAGACAAAAAAGATGAGAGATCGATGGAAAAAGTCGATCTCTTTTTTGTTCGAAGAAGAAAGTGACACTGTCAGATGAGAAATTGCAAAGAGAAATTGCGCAGTTTCTAAAAGTCTGATTATAATGAAAAAGAGAAATAATATAAATTATTCAAAAAATTAGAAAAATTTAAAAAAATCAGTTGACATTTTTGCGTATCAGTAGTATTATACTAAATGTAGCGTGTGGTGAACAAAACAGGCTATGGTAAGCGGAAGTGTCGGAACTGGCAGACGAGCAAGACTAAGGATCTTGTGATCAATGCGATCGTGTGGGTTCAAGTCCCATCTTCCGCATAATGAGAGAAGCATTTACAGGAAACTGTAAGTGCTTTTGTTTTATGGGATTAGGATATCTAAGGTTACTGGTAGGAGAATTACAAAGGTATTGACGGCTGGAAACTACCTTTTGCCATAGAAGGAGAGAAGAGTATCTTTGATGGGTTGGAAATTTCAAAAGATACAAAGCTTTGTGAAGCGTATATGGGGAAATATCCGGTTATTTCAATTTCCCTTAAAGGAATCAATGCTGCTGCTTATGAGGATGCATTTGATTTTGCAGTTCAGATTATGCAAAGAACAGCGGAAGAATTCCAGTTTCTATCAGATAGTGAATACCTGAGCGAACATGATAAATCTGTATATAGAGAACTTTGGACAGTAATATGAGCGAAACTGTATTTTGCGGTGGACTGAAAATATTGTCAAAATTATTAGAGAAGCATTATAGATTAAAAGTAATTCTTTTAATTGATGAATATGATGTTCCATTAGCAAAGGCATTTGAAAATGGGTATTATGAGCAAATGATATTTCAAGACTATGTAAATGTGTTTCCGGAAAACTATTGGATCAACACCAGCAGTAATGATGCCGTCAAGAAATTTATTCAAATGTCCGACAATCTTAAAACCAAGCGTGAGATTGAAACTCTGCTTGCCGGCGGGGAAATCATAAAAGAGATTCATCAGGAGCTGATCTATCCGGAAATGTATCAGTCTTTAGAGAACGTCTGGAGTCTTTTATTTATGACGGGATATTTAACGCAGCGTGGAAGGTTGATGCAAAGCCGTAGCGTTACCTGGAGTATAGAAAAACTCCTATGTTATAGTTTGTTGAAACTATTAAAAACAAAGAACATGAAAATTATAAACAAAAAAGGTATAATTCCGAACATGGAATCATACCTTTTTATAATATGCGGAAGATGGGACTTGAACCCACACAAGCGCAATGCTTACAAGATCCTTAGTCTTGCTCGTCTGCCAGTTCCGACACTTCCGCTCATTATGATGAAAAACTTACGTGAAGCACATCACTTTTAGTATAATACTATAGAGTTTTTGAAATGTCAACTATAAATTTGAAAAAAGTGTGTGATATAAAATTGACAATTCTGTGAAACGTGATATACTAATAGAAAGTTTACAAGTAAACAAATGGAGGTGGAAAAATGAGCGCAGAGATGACAGTGGAAGGTATGATTTCTGTGTTTATGAAGATCAGGAAAGTGTATGCAGATGAGTTTGGGAGAATGTTGGGAAATGAGACATATTCTCCGAATGAAATATCAATTTTGCTGTTTTTGGCAAATAATCCTTCAATCGATACGAACAGTCAGTTATGTACATGTCTCGGCGTTTCCAAGGCGCTTGTATGCAGAAGTGTAGATGTGCTGCTGGGGAAGGAGATGATCATCAGTGTGGCAGATGACCATGATAAGAGAGTGCAGCATCTAAAGCTGACAGAACATGCACTTCCTGTGATCGAACAGCTTGGAGGAATCAAGCGGAAGATCGATCAGGAGATCCTTGAGGGGATTCCCGAAGAGGATATTGCAAATATGGCCAATACAATGGAGAAGATTTTTGCGCGATTTGAAGAACGGGCAAAAGGGAAGGAGTCATCATTATGAAACTGAAAATGTCAAAAGAGGTGGATCTGGGGAAGGAGCGATCGGACACTTGTTATTCGTACTGGCAGTGCCTTCTATTATCTCACAGGTGGTCAATGCACTTTATAATATGGTGGACAGGATGTATATCGGACATATTCCGGGAGAGGGTGCGGCAGCACTTACCGGACTTGGTGTATGTTTTCCGATTATTATGATCGTCTCTGCATTTGCGGCACTGATGGGAATGGGAGGCGCACCAAGAGCCAGTATTCTGATGGGAAAAAAGGATAATGAGGGTGCAGAGAAGATACTGGGAAACTGTTTTTCTGCACTGGTGATTACCGCTGTTGTTTTGACAGCTCTGGTGCTTGTATTTAAGCGTCCTTTACTGATGATGTTTGGCGCCAGTGAAAATACGCTGGGATACGCAGAAAGCTATCTGAACATTTATGCGGTTGGAACGATTTTTGTACAGCTGACACTTGGACTCAATGCATTTATCGCCGCACAGGGCTTTTCTAAGATCAGTATGATGACAGTTGTGATCGGTGCAGTGACAAATATTGTGCTGGATCCGATCTTCATTTTTGGATTCCATATGGGCGTGCGGGGAGCCGCTCTGGCAACGGTGCTCTCTCAGGCAATCAGCGCAGTCTGGGCAATCCGCTTCCTTTCTGGAAAAGATACGGTGCTGAGATTGAAAAAAGAGAATTTCAGAATTCGAAAAGATGTGATGGTTCCATGTATCGGGCTTGGGTTTGCGCCGTTTATCATGCAGTCTACAGAGAGTATTCTGGTATTGTGCTTTAACTCTTCTTTATTAAAATATGGTGGAGACCTGGCAGTAGGCGCCATGACCATCCTTTCCAGTGTGATGCAGTTTGCCATGCTGCCTCTGCAGGGGTTGACCCAGGGAGGACAGCCGATCATCAGTTATAACTTTGGAGCCAACAATCCAGAACGTGTGAGAAAAGGATTCCGTCTGCTGTTGTTGTCGTCAGTGATTTATGCGGCCTGTATCTGGGCAGTAGCAGAACTGCTTCCGGGTGTATTTGTTACGATCTTTACCAATGACTTGCAGCTGGCAGAATTTGCAAGATGGGCGATGCGTATTTATATGGCGGCAGTGGTACTGATGGGAGCACAGATTGCCTGTCAGCAGACGTTTATTGCGTTTGGAAATTCTAAAATTTCAGCGTTTTTGGCAATGTTTCGAAAGATCATCGTGTTGATTCCGCTGATCTATATCCTGCCGGTATTTCTGGAAGACAATGTACAGGCAGTGTTTCTGGCAGAACCGATCGCAGACGTGATCGCGGTTGCGACAACGTTGATCTTGTTTCGAAAAAACTTCAAAAAAGTACTGGCGGAAATGAAACAAAAATCAGAAACGCAAGATATCTGATTTTTTAAGCAAAATCGCCATGGAGGGTGATCGCCAGTCGTTACGAAAAGAAAACCACATGGATTTTATGAAATGCAGTGTATTTCACAGAAGGTCATGCGGTTTTTTCTGATTTCAGGATAAAAAAGAAACAGATGGGAAAACTAAGACAGAAAGGATCGGGAGGGCAAATCATGTTAGAAAAAGTAGATTTGACAATGAAGATGGAAAAAAGTGAATACAAGGCAAAAATGACTGCTTTGAAGCTGCAGATGGGAAAACTTCAGAGACAGTGTAAGGAAATGGGGCTTCCGATCATGATTGTATTTGAAGGATTTGATGCCGCAGGAAAAGGAATGCAGATCGGAAAACTGATTCAGAGCCTGGATCCGAGGGGATTTGAAGTATTTACGGTGAAAGAGGAGACAAAAGAGGAAGCGATGCACCCTTTTTTGTGGCGGTTTTGGACGAAGACACCGCAAAGAGGCCGGATGGCAGTATATGATGGAAGCTGGTATATTAAGGTGCTCAGTGACCGGTTTGAAAAGAAAATGCGAGAATCGGAAATAGAAAACTGCTATCGCTCGATCTGTTCCTTTGAAAAACAGATCACGGAGGACGGGACACTTCTGATTAAATTGTTTTTGGATATCGATCAAAAGGAACAGAAAAAACGGTTTGATAAACTCATGGAGTCTAAAGATACGGCGTGGCGTGTGACAAAGGCAGATCTGAAGAAAAATGAAAAGTATGATCAGTATCAGGAAATGATAGAAGAAATGCTGCAGAGGACAGATACGGAATATGCCCCTTGGACGATTGTGGAGGCTACAGACAGACGCTATGCAACAGTCAAAATCTACACCGTGATCACGCAGATGCTGACAGCAGGGATTGACAACAGGCGCAGGGAGATTGCAAGGGAGACGGCGGCAGAGGTGATCCGGGAAGCGGAAAAAGAGGCGTCTGAGAATAGAAGTCTGATAGATGGAGCAACAAAAGGGTTTCAGGAATCTGTGCTGGCAAAAGTGGACTTAAGTTTGTGTTGTGACAGGAAAACGTATCGGAAAAAGCTCAAAGAATATCAGAAAAAGATCGGGAAGCTGCATGGAGAGCTGTATCAGAAGCGCCATTCCGGGTGGTAATCGGGGTTTGAAGGCTGGGATGCTGCCGGAAAAGGAGGAGCGATCAAGCGGCTGACAGAAAAGATGGATGCCAGGGGATATGTGGTGAATCCTACAGCGGCGCCGAATGATCTGGAGAAAGCACATCATTATCTCTGGAGATTCTGGAAAAACATGCCAAAGGACGGGCATATCGCAATTTTTGACAGAACCTGGTACGGCAGGGTGATGGTAGAGCGGATAGAAGGGTTTTGTACGCAGGAAGAGTGGAAACGGGCGTATAAGGAGATCAATGATATGGAAAAGGATCTCGCGGACGCAGGGGCTGTAGTTTTGAAATTCTGGATGCAGATTGACAAAAAAGAGCAGGAAAAGCGATTCAGACAGCGGCAGGAAAATCCGGAAAAGCAGTGGAAGATCACAGAAGAAGACTGGAGAAACCGTGAAAAATGGGAGCAGTATGAGGAGGCGGTCAATGAGATGCTGATCCGGACTTCCACAGAATATGCTCCATGGATCGTGGTAGAGGGAAATGATAAATATTACGCCAGATTAAAAGTGCTTGAGACGGTGATCGATGCACTGGAAAAAAGAATTTCAAAAAAATAAAGGAAAAGAGATGTGACCGCAGAATATAATAAGTGTAGGGGATTTTAAATGCTCAAAAATGAAAGAGAAGTAAGAGGCAGACATGTATTATTCGGAAGAAGTAATCGAAGAAGTAAGAACAAAAAATGATATTGTGGATGTGATCTCAGGATATGTGAGACTGCAGAAAAAAGGTAGTTCCTATTTCGGACTCTGTCCGTTTCACAATGAAAAGTCCCCCTCTTTTTCCGTAAGCAGAGAAAAGCAGATGTATTACTGCTTTGGCTGTGGAGCGGGAGGAAATGTATTTACATTTCTGATGGATTATGAGAATTTTTCATTTGTGGAAGCACTGAAGTTTCTGGCGGACAGGGCAGGTGTTGTACTCCCTGAGATGGAGTATTCAAAAGAAGCAAAAGCCAGGGCAGACAGAAAGACACAGCTTCTTGAGATCAACAAGCTGGCAGCGCAGTATTTTTATGTGCAGCTGAAGTCTGAACAGGGAAAGACGGCGCACGCATATCTGACCGGCAGGCAGTTGTCAGAGGAGACGATCAAGGCATTTGGTCTCGGATATTCCAGCAAGTACAGCGATGATCTCTTTCGTTACCTCAGAAAAAGGGGGTATACGGAAGATCTGATCCGTCAGGCGGGACTGATCAATACCGATGAGAAAAATGGTGTTTATGACAAATTCTGGAATCGGGTGATGTTCCCGATCATGGATGTGAACAACCGGGTCATCGGATTTGGCGGGCGTGTGATGGGAGACGCAAAGCCAAAGTATCTGAATTCACCGGAGACAGAGATCTTTGACAAGAGCCGTAATCTGTACGGACTGAACCGGGCGCGCACATCAAGAAAGCCGTATTTTCTGGTGTGTGAGGGCTATATGGATGTGATCGCGCTGCATCAGGCGGGATTTACCAATGCAGTGGCGTCACTGGGAACTGCATTGACGACCGGGCATGCGGCATTGATCAAGCGGTATGTTCAGGAAGTATATCTGACCTATGACAGCGATGAGGCAGGGACGAGAGCGGCGCTTCGGGCAGTTCCGATCTTGAAGGAGGCCGGGATCACTGCAAAGGTGATCCGGATGGATCCATATAAGGATCCGGATGAATTTATCAAGAATCTGGGCGCTGAGGAATTTGAACGCAGGATCGGAAATGCGAGAAACGGATTTATGTTCGGACTGGAGATGCTGGAGAAAGAGTATGATATGAATTCTCCGGAAGGAAAGACTGCATTTTTCCAGGAGGCTGCAAGGCGTCTGATCGGCTTTGAGGATGAACTGGAGCGGAACAACTATATTGAAGCGGTTGCGGGTACATATCGGGCCACAGTTGAGAGCCTGCAAAAACTGGTGGCAAAGATGGCGGTGAGAGAAGGAATGGCAAAGCCGGTGGAGCGTCCGAAGCAGGCCACAGGCAGCGATAAGCCGAAAGAAGACGGGGCGAAGATTTCCCAGAAAATTCTGCTTACCTGGATGATCGAGGACAGAAGACTGTTTGGAATCATTCAGAAGTATATCAGTCCGGAAGATTTTCCGGAACCTCTGTACCATACAGTGGCAGAATTTTTATATCACCAGTATGAGGAAGGAGAATTAAATCCCGCCAAGATTCTGAATCATTTTACAAAGGAAGAGGAACACCGGGAAGCAGCTTCGTTGTTTCATACGAAGATCCAGAAGCTGACGACTAAAGAGGAACGGGAAAAAGCACTGCAGGAGACAATCGTAAAAGTCAAGACACACAGTATCGATTACAGGACCATGCATCTGGAGCCGACAGATATCATCGGACTTCAGAAGCTGATGGAGGAAAAGCGAAAACTGGATGACTTGAAGAAACTGCATATTTCTATTGAATAAGGATAAAATAAAACAAGACAGTCTGCGTTTGCTGCAGACAGAGGAAGGATGGACACATGGAAGAAAACATTCAGAAGTTTACGGAAAGACTCAGAGAACTGGTAGCACAGGGAAAGAAAAAGAAAAGTATACTGGAGATCCAGGAGATCAATGACTTTTTTGCGGATATGGAACTGGAAGCAGAACAGATGGAAAAGGTATTTGAGTATCTGGAAGCCAACAATATTGACGTATTGCGTATCAGCAGTGACGATGATCTGGACGTAGACATGGACGTGATCATGGCAGAAGAAGCGGATGATGTAGATATGGAGAATATTGACCTGTCAGTTCCGGACGGTGTCAGCATTGAAGATCCGGTCAGAATGTATTTAAAAGAGATCGGAAAAGTTCCGCTTTTAAGTGCAGACAGAGAGATTGAGCTGGCGCAGAGAATGGAGGAAGGAGATGAAGATGCAAAGAAAGAGCTTGCAGAAGCGAACCTTCGTCTTGTGGTCAGCATTGCAAAACGTTATGTAGGACGCGGAATGCTGTTTCTGGATCTGATCCAGGAGGGAAATTTAGGACTGATCAAAGCAGTGGAAAAATTTGATTATCACAAAGGATACAAATTCAGTACGTATGCTACCTGGTGGATCCGTCAGGCGATTACAAGAGCAATCGCAGATCAGGCGAGAACGATCCGTATTCCGGTGCATATGGTGGAGACGATCAACAAACTGATCCGTGTGTCCAGACAACTTCTGCAGGAGCTCGGAAGAGAGCCGCTGCCGGAAGAGATCGCAAAAGAACTGGATATGCCGGTAGAACGTGTGCGTGAGATTTTGAAGATTTCCCAGGAGCCGGTATCTTTGGAGACACCAATTGGTGAGGAAGAAGACAGTCATCTGGGAGATTTTATCCAGGACGATAACGTACCGGTACCGGCAGAGGCAGCAGCGCAGACACTGCTCAAAGAGCAGCTTGATGAAGTGCTGGATACACTCACAGAAAGAGAACAGAAAGTGCTTCGCCTTCGTTTCGGAATGAATGACGGACGTGCCAGAACGCTGGAGGAAGTTGGAAAAGAATTTGATGTTACCCGTGAACGTATCCGCCAGATTGAGGCAAAAGCACTCCGGAAGCTGCGTCATCCAAGCCGCAGCCGCAAACTGAGAGACTATCTGGACTAAGATATGAGGAATGAATTATCAAAAAGACTGCAGGCAGTGGCTGACCTTGTGACAGTCAGGGAGTGTGTGGCAGATATCGGAACGGATCACGCCTATATTCCGATTTATCTGATAGAGCATAAAAAAGTAAAAAAAGCGTTTGCAATGGATGTGAACGAAGGTCCGCTGATCCGGGCAGAAGAGCATGTAAGAGAAGCCGGATTAAAAGAGCAGATCAAGATGCGCAGATCCAATGGCCTGGAAAAACTGTCTCCGGGAGAAGTGGAAGCCGTCATTATCGCAGGTATGGGCGGCGGACTTGTGATGAGGATTCTGACAGAGGGACAGGCTGTGGCAGAGACATTACAAGAGTGCATTTTGCAGCCCCAGTCGGAAATCGCAAAGGTGCGGGAATTTCTTCTGCAGAACGGCTATCAGATCGTGCAGGAAGAGATGGTACTGGATGAAGGAAAGTACTATCCGATGATGCGTGTGGTTCCTTCAAAGGAAAGCGAAAGAGAGAAGTGGGATGAAACCCAGCTTCGATACGGAAAATTACTTTTGGAGATGCGCCACCCCATACTGGAGCAGTATTTAAAGAGAGAAGAACAGTTAAAAGCAGAGATTCTGGAAAAACTGGATCATCAGAGAGGGGAACATATCACAAAGAGACAGGCAGAACTCAAAGAGGAGCTTGTCTGCATCAGGAAAGGACTGAAGTATTATGCAGTGTAAAGACATTATGGCAATGATTGAGGGTACATATCCCAAGAGTGCTGCTCTGGGATTTGACAATGTAGGGCTGCAGGCGGGAAGAAGTGAAAAAGAAGTCCGTCGGATTTATCTGGCGCTGGATACAACAGATGCGGTCATTGAGGAGGCGATTGCGCAGGAAGCGGACATGCTCATTACCCATCACCCGCTGATTTTTTCGCCGCTTAAGCATATTACGGATGAAGATTTTATCGGCCGCAGGCTGTTAAAGCTGATCCGCAGTGATATTTCCTATTATGCAATGCATACCAATTATGATGTGCTTGGCATGGCAGAGCTTTCCGGACAGATTCTGGGACTGACAGATACCGAAGTGCTGGATGTGACCATGAATACACAGACAAAAGAAGAGGGGATCGGAAGAGTGGGATCCCTTCCAAAAGAGATGACACTGGAAGAATGCTGTGTTTATGTGAAGCATAAATTAAAACTGGGATCGGTCAAGGTGTTTGGAGATATGAAGCAGCCGGTAAAAAGACTTGCGGTTTCTCCGGGATCCGGGAAAAGTGCCATTGCTCCGGCTGTCTCAAAAGGAGCGGATGTTCTTGTAACCGGAGATATCGGACACCATGAAGGTCTGGATGCGGCGGCACAGGGCGTTTCGGTGATTGATGCGGGACATTATGGGACAGAGTATATTTTTATGGAAGATATGAAACGGTTTCTGGAAGAGAGACTTCCTGCAGCTAAAATCATCACCGCACCGGTCGTGCATCCGTTTCAGGTATTGTAAGATTCCAGACGGGAGGGCAGGCTTATGGAGAAAGAATTTTGTACCGTTCAGACAGGGGACAAGGTAAAGTGTTACGAGAGAGGAATTGCCTACAAGAAGATCGCAGAAGAATTTCAGGAAGAATACCCGGCCAAAATCGTACTGGCATTGGTGGACGGGACACGTCTTCAGGAATTGAACAAACGATTAAAGCAGGATTGTAAAATCGAATTTGTGACAGTGAAAGACCCGATCGGTTATGAGACTTATCGTCGAAGTCTCTGTTTTATGCTTGTCAAAGCAGTTCATGATGTCGGAGGACATGACAAGATCCGCAATGTGAAGATCCATTTTTCCGTCAGCAATGGGTATTACTGTACAATTGACGGAGATGTCGTTCTGGATCAGAAGTTTCTGGATCAGATTGATGCAAGGATGCATGAACTTGCAGAAGCCCAAATTCCGATCGAGAAGCGTTCTGTGCATACATCGGATGCAGTAGAGCTTTTTGGCAGACACGGGATGTATGACAAGGAAAGGCTGTTTGGATACCGGAGGGTTTCCAAGGTAAATATCTACCGGATGAATGAGTTTGAGGATTATTACTATGGATATATGGTGCCGGATTCCGGGTATTTAAAGAATTTTGCGCTGCATCTGTATGATGAAGGATTTGTACTCCAGATGCCGTTCCGAAAGGAACCGGATGTAGTCCCGGCCTTTGAACCGCGTGAAAAGCTGTTTCAGGTATTAAAGAGCAGTGTGCAGTGGGGCGACCTTCAGAATATTGAGACAGTCGGAGCACTCAATGACATGGTCACAAAATATGATATGCGTGAGATCGTACTTGTGCAGGAGCTTATCAGGAACGGCAGATCGCACAGATCGCCGCGCAGATTGCCGCGAAGCCGGAAACAAAGCTGGTGATGATCGCAGGACCGTCTTCATCCGGAAAAACAACGTTTTCGCACAGGCTCTCCATTCAGCTTCGGACGCAGGGAATGAGACCGCATCCGATTGCAGTGGACAATTATTTTGTGGATCGGGAAAAAACACCCCGGGATGAGGATGACAATTACAATTTTGAATGTCTGGAGGCCATTGACATCGAGCAGTTCAATAAGGATATGCAGGCACTTTTAGCCGGAGAGGCGGTGCATCTTCCAATCTTTGATTTTAAGAAAGGAAGCAGGAGCTATGACACGACTCCGACACAGCTGAAGGAACAGGATATTCTTGTGATCGAAGGAATTCACTGTTTGAATCCGGAGCTTTCCCGTCAGCTTTCATCAGACCGGAAGTTTAAGATTTACATCAGTGCTCTGACACAGTTGAATATTGATGAGCATAACCGGATCCCTTCTACAGACGGAAGACTGATCCGGCGGCTGGTGCGGGATGCCAGAACAAGAGGAACTTCAGCACAGAAAACGCTCGCAATGTGGTCGTCAGTCAGAAGAGGTGAGGAAGAGAATATTTTTCCGTATCAGGAAGAAGCGGATGTGATGTTTAATTCTTCCCTGTTGTATGAACTGGCTGTTTTAAAACAGTATGTGGAGCCTCTTTTGTTCGGAGTGGAAAAAGATTCACCGGAATATCTTGAGGCGAAAAGACTTTTGAAATTTTTTGACTATTTTATCGGAATCGGAAGTGACTATGTTCCGGCAAATTCGCTGCTCAGAGAATTTATCGGAGGCGGGTGCTTCCCGGTATAAGAGAAAAGAAGGGAAGAGACATGGGACAGAATCGTAAAAAGATCAATGGAAAAGAGCTTGTACTGGATATTTCTTATGATATTGTGGGAAGTGTATTATATGCCCTTGGGATTTATACGTTTGCAAAAACGGCAGATTTTGCACCGGGCGGATTATCCGGTCTGGCGCTGATCATGAATCATTTATGGAGATTTCCGATTGGTATTACAACCCTTGCCCTGAATATTCCGCTTATCATTTTGAGCTTTAAGCTGGTAGGGCGGAGGTTTATGTTCAAATCAGCAAGAACCATGATTGTTTGTACGATATTTCTGGATCTTATTTTTCCGTATACAAAGCCTTATACAGGGGAGCCGTTTATGGCGGCACTGTTTTCCGGTGTCTGCCTGGGAGCAGCGCTTGCGTTGTTCTATATGCGGGGATCCTCCTCCGGCGGTACCGATTTTCTGACTATGTCGATCAAAGCGATCAAGCCGCATTTGTCAATCGGATTTGTAACCATGGCGATCGATCTTTTGATTATTCTGCTTGGATGGCCGGTATTCGGAAATGTGGACGCAGTTCTCTATGGTCTGATCTCGGCATTTGTGACATCTGTCGTGATCGATAAGATCATGTATGGCATGGGAGCCGGTAAACTGATCCTGATTATTACGATAAAGGCGGATGAGGTTTCCAAAAAGATTGATCAGATCAGCGGAAGAGGTTCCACAGCAATCCGGGCGATCGGAACCTATACAAAAGAGGAAAAGGATGTGCTGCTCTGTGCCTGCTCCAGCTCTCAGGCGTACTCCCTCAGAAGTGCTGCACATGAGGTGGATCCGGATGCATTTGTGATGCTGACAGAGACGAGCGAGGTGTTCGGTGAAGGATTTATTGATACAAGAAAATAAAAGATAAGACAAAATGAGCGTGTTTGCCACATGGTTTGGAACACGCTCATTTTTATTTATCGGACGTAAGTCGCCCGCCGCAGGCATGCATTACGGGATGCCCGGAGGGGGATACTATTTGGATTTTACTTCCCGCCACAATTGGTTGTAGATTGCATCGTATTTGTCCCCGAGGAAACGGAATGTTTCGCAGTTGACAAGATCTTCCGGTTCCGGAAACGCAATCTTGCTGTTGCGGATGGCCGGATCTTCGATGAGTTCTCGTGCTCCGGTATTCGGAGTGGAGTAGGTAATGTAGTCGAAGTTCATTTTGGCAATATCAGGCCGGCAGAGGAAGTTGATAAATTTTTCTGCATTTTCTTTGTGCTGTGCATTTTTCGGAATTACCCAGGAATCAATCCAGAGATTCGATCCTTCTTTTGGAATTACGTACTCCAGATTTGGATTCTCTGCCTGTGTATAGATGGCTTCTCCCGAATAAATGACACCGATGGCGGCTTCGTTTCCGATCATTTTGTCACGCACCTGATCAATAACATATGCCTGCACAAGAGGTTTCTGATCAATGAGAAGCTGCTTTGCTTCCTCCAGTTCATTTAAATCCGTGGAGTTGAGCGAGGCGCCGATGTATTTTAATGCCACTGCAAATGCATCACGAACACTGTCCTGCATCAGAATGTTGTCTTTATATTTTTCATCCCAGAGTACGGACCAGCTGTCGATCGGTTCATCTACCATTGTCTTGTTGTATAAGATACCGACAGTTCCCCAGCAGTAAGGGACAGAGTAAAGGTTGTCCGGGTCAAACTGGCGGGACTGTTCCAGATAAGTGTCGCCGATGTATTTGATATTCGGAATATGGTCAAAATTGATCTTGGCAAGCAGATCATTTTCAATCATACGCTGGATCATATAGTCGGAAGGACAGACCACGTCATAAGCGATGGCGCCGGACTGCACTTTGGGATACATGATTTCATTTGTCTCGTATTCTTCATAAACGACCTGGATACCGGTTTCCTTTTCAAACATCGGGATTACGTTCGGATCTAAATATTCGCCCCAGTTGTATACGATCAGCTGATTGTCTCCGCCGGTCACTCCGTTTTTGGATCCGTAATAAAATCCGCCGGCGGCAATGACAAGGATCATGGCAGCCGGTACTACGCGCTTGAAGATGATATGGCTGATGCTCTGATGCCTTCTGCGCTTAGAAGCGGCTGATGGGGAAGACTTCTTCTGCTCCGGTGTAAAGTTGATCAAAAACAGCAGAACAAGTACTGTCATAAACATGATTGTGGAAAGTGCATACATTTCCGGTTTGATTCCTTTACGCACTTCACTGTAGATCTTGGTGGAAAGGGTATCCACCCCCGGTCCTTTCGTAAAATGTGTGATTACAAAATCATCCAGTGACATTGTAAATGCCAGAAGAAAACCGGAAATGATCCCCGGCATGATATCCGGCAGTACGACTTTGAAAAATGCGTAGATCGGAGAAGCTCCCAGATCCAGTGCGGCTTCATAAGTACTCTTTTTTGTCTGCTTTAATTTTGGCATGACACTCAATATTACATAAGGAATATTGAATGTGATGTGTGCCAGCAGTACCGTGGAAAATCCAAGGGTAAAACGAAATGCAACAAAGAGCAGCATCAGGGAAATTCCGGTTACGATATCTGCGTTGAGCATCGGGATGTTGGTTACGCCCATCATAAAGGTGCGCATCTTCGGTTTCATTGCCTGAATCCCGAGAGAGGCTACGGTTCCGATCAAGGTTGCAATCAGTGCAGAAAGCAATGCGATGATCAGAGTCGTATAAAGTGCATTCATAATATCCGGATTCTGGAACAGTGAAATGTACCATTTCCCGGTAAACCCACCCCATTTTGCCCGGGTTTTGGAATTATTGAAGGATAGAACGACCAGTGTTATGATCGGTGCATATAATAAAATGAGGATCAGAATCAGGTAAATCCGTTTGGCTGTATTCTTCATCAAAATGCGGTTCCCTCCCCTTCTTTATCGTATTTTGCAATCATTGCCATGCTGGCAATAATAAAGATCATCAGCACAAGAGAAAGACCGGAGCCGGTATTCCAGTTGCTGCCCTGTTTAAATTCCTGCTCGATCACATTTCCGATAAGCAGGATTTTACTGCCGCCAAGCAGGTCGGAAATGACAAATGTGGTCAGTGATGGTACAAAGACCATGGTGATTCCGCTGATAATGCCCGGTACGCTCAAAGGCAGGATGATCCTCAAAAAAGTCTGCAGGTTGTTTGCTCCCAGATCCCGGGCTGCAGATATGACGTCCCGGTCGATCTTGGAAAGTACATTGTAGATCGGCAGCACCATAAACGGCAGGAAATTGTATACCATGCCGAGAATGATCGCAAACGGTGTGTTGATCAGCGCAAGCTCCGGAAGATGGAAAAAGCGCAGAACCATATTGATGACACCGTTTTTTTCCAGCAGATTCTGCCATGCGAGTGTCCGCAGCAGAAAATTCATCCACATGGGAAGAATGAAGATCAGTACAATGAAACTGGTCTGATTGACATTTTTTTCGGACAGGATCATGGCAAGCGGGTAAGCAAGGATCAGGCAGATGAGCGTACTCACGAAAGAGAGCAGCAGTGCCAGTCCCAGTGCTTTTAAATTTTCCTGGGTGGTGATCTGTGCCAGATTCATCAGTGTGAAATTTCCGTTTTTGTCAGTCAGTCCGTAATACAGAATCATCAAAAGCGGAATGATGATAAAGGAGGCTGCCCAGAACAGGTATGGACCGCTCAATAATTTTCTACTCTTCAATTCCTGCCGCCTCCGCATCTTCAGATTCTGGTTTTTTCATAATCTGGATATCAAATGGATCCACACGGATACCGACCTCTGTGCCAACCGGGAACATATCGGTACTGTGTACGAGAAGCTCGTAATTGTTGGCAAGTACCTCCATTTCATAATGAACACCTTTGAAGATCAGATGGGTGACCACACCTTCGATAATTCCTTCTTCAGGCTTGACCAGATCGATGTCTTCCGGGCGGATCACCGCATCTACCGGTTTGTTGCGTCCGAATCCAACGTCCACACACTGCCAGGTGGCTCCCAGCATTTTGACAACCTTATCTTCCACCATGGTGGCAGGAAGAATGTTGCTGTCTCCGATAAAGTCTGCTACAAAGGCGTTCTGTGGTTCGTTATAAATATCCTCCGGTGTTCCGATCTGCTGGATATATCCCTGATTCATGACAACGATCGTATCGGACATGGTCAGAGCTTCCTCCTGATCATGGGTAACGTAGACAAAAGTAATACCCAGTTCGTTTTTCAGACGGATCAGCTCATACTGCATGTCCTGTCTGAGTTTTAAGTCCAGTGCTCCAAGCGGTTCGTCGAGAAGCAGCACTTTCGGTTCGTTTACAATTGCGCGGGCAATTGCGATCCTCTGCTGCTGACCGCCGCTTAAAGAATCCGGATACCGGTCTTTAAAATCCTCCAGATTCACAAGTTTCAGTGCATATTTGATCTTGTCATCAATATAATGTTTGGACTTTTTCTTGATCTTAAGACCAAATGCAATATTTTCTGCAATGGTCATATGGGTAAAGAGCGCATATTTCTGGAACACAGTATTGAGCTGCCGTCTGTTGGGCGGCAGCTTGTTGATGTTCTTCCCGTCAAAAATGATATCTCCGGAATCCGGAGTCTCGAAACCACCCAGAATCCGAAGCAGTGTGGTCTTGCCGCAGCCGCTTGGACCGAGCAGTGTCAGAAATTCATTTTCACGGATATAAAGATTTAAGTGATCCAAAATGACGCTCTCATCAAAAGATTTTGTGACATTCACAATATCGATCAGCTTATTAGACATCTTTCTCCTCCTGGTAAAAGTTTTTGATGGAATCCAGACGGCTGCACATATTGTACAGAAGAAGATCTGCGAGTGTAAGTGCAGTCATGGATTCAACTACCACCACGGCGCGGGGAACGATGATCGGATCATGTCTTCCTTGATAGAAATCTCAATCTCTTCCTTATCTATATTTACCGTGGACTGAGGGCGGGCAATGGAAGGCGTCGGCTTGATGGCAGCGCGTACGATCAGCTCGGAGCCGTCGCTGATACCGCCCAGAACCCCGCCGGAATGGTTGGTTCTTTTTATCATCTGTCCGTCCTGAACGGCAAATGCATCATTGTTCGTGCTCCCGTTTGAGGCAGCAGCAAGAAATCCATCTCCAATCTCCACTGCTTTTACCGCACCAATGGACATGATTCCCTTCGAAAGCTGAGCATCCAGTTTATCAAATACCGGTTCGCCAAGCCCGACGGGAAGTCCCGTTACACGACATTCAATGATTCCGCCGCAGGAATCTTTCTGTTCCATCATCTCATTGAGATAGTCGGCTGCTTTTTTGGCCAACCCATTGTTTGGCATGTAAAGCGGATTTTCTGTGACCTCATCCAAACGATATTCGGATTCCGGTACAGTTACGGGACCTATGGATTTTGAAAATGCAGTCAGTTTGATCCCCAGTGTCTTTAAGAGGCAGAAGCGACTGCTCCGGCAGCTACTCTGCCGATCGTCTCCCGGCCGGAGGTGCGGCCACCGCCGCGGTAATCCCGAAAACCGTATTTGTTCTGGAATGTATAGTCAGCATGTCCCGGTCTGTAACAGGAAGCAATCTCCCCATAATCCCGGGAGCGCTGATCCTGATTGCGCACCAAAAGAGAAATTGGGGTTCCGGTTGTCTTTCCTTCAAAGATACCGGAGAGAATCTCTACCTGATCGGTCTCACTGCGCTTGGTCGTATAGCGGCTCTGTCCCGGACGTCTGCGGTCCAGAAAAGCCTGTATATCAGATTCGCTTAGGGAAAGTCCTGCGGGACAGCCGTCGATCACAACACCGATTGCTGCGCCGTGAGACTCTCCCCATGTAGTAATGCGAAATAAAGTTCCAAATGATGAACCACTCATATGTCAAAATCTCCTTTCTTTTGCATATAAAACTATTATATAAGAAGACATATTATCGTGCAATCCTTAATTTTATGCAACTGCCCGGTCAGATTATGAATGGCAGAACCGATCAGATAGAAGCGTAATAAATTTATTTGAAATTCCTATGTTTTTTCTGTACAATTCAGGAAAAGCGTAATATAATGAGGACTAGATACTGGCTGAAAGGAGAACGGCAATAGCAGATGAAAGAAAAAATCAGAAAAAAAACGAAAAGACCGCAGACAGAAGACATGATTTTTACAGAAGAAGACTTTGAAGATGTTTCTGAAGAGACGAAAGCAAATTCCCCAAAACACAGGAAAAGGTCTCGCAGGACTTCAGGTGGATTTCCGGCCAGAAAAGCGGGGATCATCGCAGGCGGAGTCATCGGAGTGCTGGTGCTTTTATATCTTGGAATTTCTGTATTTTTTATGAGTCATTTCTATATAAATACAACGATCAACGGAAAAGATTTTTCGGGAAGATCGGCATCATCTGTGGAGGCATATATCAAAGAGCAGGTAAAAGACTACAAACTGACCATTAAGGAGCAGGACAGTAAGTCAGATGTGATCAAAGGAAGTGATATTTCTCTTCAATATAAAGAGAGCGATGAGATTGAGAAAGCGTTGAAAAAGCAGAATGGTTTTGCATGGCCGCTGGCGCTGTTTTCAAAGAAATCAGAAAAGATTTCCATTGCTGTTTCATTCGATGAAACTGCTTTAAATGAAAAGATTCAGAACCTGCAGGCAGTGACAGCAGAGCAGATTCCGGCAGAAAACGCAAAACCGGAGCTTCAGGGCGATACTTATGTGATCAAAGAGGAAGTATATGGAACGGCAGTAGATATGGATGTACTGAAGGAAAAAGTGAACCAGTATATTTCCGAATTTCGATCAGAACTGGATATGGAGAAGGAAGGATGCTATGCACGTCCGAAATACACAAAAGATTCCAAGGAAGTGCAGGCTGCCTGTGATACGATGAACAAATATCTGAAGGCAAGCATTACCTATACCATGTCAGAATCTGTTGTTGTGGATAAGACTCTGATTTCCACATGGATCGGCGTAGATGACAATATGAATGTGGTTTTTGATAATGATGCCATGAAAGCATGGTTTACAGAGTTTGGTGACAAATACGATACGGTAGGGACTACGAGAAATCTGACAACACCGACCGGCAAGGCAACGACTGTAACAGGCGGTACATATGGATGGTCGATTGATGAAGATACAGAGCTTGTCAATCTGCAGAACAGCATCAAAAACGGTGAAGTAGTCACAAGAGAGCCGGCATACTATACCGGAGGTGCAGCAAAATCTCATGGAGAACAGGACTGGGGCACTACATTTATCGAGGTTGATCTAAGTACCCAGCACATGTGGTATATCAAAGACGGAAGCGTGGCAATGGAAACAGATGTGGTGACAGGTGTTCCGGTTCCGGAGAGGATCACACCGGAAGGGGTGTATGACATTCTGGAGATGACCAGAGATGAGGTGCTGATCGGAGAGACCGATCCAAGCACAGGAAAGCCGATTTATGAGACACCGGTCAACTATTGGATGCGCGTGACCTGGACAGGAATTGGTTTTCATGATGCAACCTGGCAGGCTGCATTTGGCGGAACGCGCTATAAGGACGGAGCAGGGTCTCACGGCTGTATCAATATGCCGCTGGATCAGGCAGCAGCTCTGTTTGGAATGATCAGTGTGGGAACACCGGTTGTGATTCATTACTAATCATAACAGATATAGAAAAAAGACAAAAAGGGGCAGCGTGAGAGAGCGCGGTCCCCTTTTTCACGAAGATAAAGGAGAAGAAATTATGTATGAGTTGATCAAAAAAGACGGACGGGCAAAACGGGGGCGTTTTCATACCGTTCACGGAACGATTGAAACGCCGGTATTTATGAATGTAGGTACTGCTGCAGCAATCAAAGGAGCGGTATCGACAGATGATCTCCGGGGAATCAAGACCCAGGTGGAGCTTTCAAACACGTATCACCTGCATGTCCGTCCGGGAGATGAAGTGGTGAAAAAAATGGGAGGACTTCACAAATTTATGAACTGGGACAAGCCGATTCTGACAGATTCGGGCGGATTTCAGGTGTTTTCTCTGGCAGGCCTTCGCAAGATCAAAGAAGAAGGTGTGCATTTTAATTCACATATTGACGGGCGAAAGATTTTTATGGGACCGGAAGAGAGTATGCAGATCCAGTCCAATCTGGCATCCACCATTGCCATGGCATTTGATGAATGTCCATCCAGTGTGGCAGACAGAGTGTATATGCGGGATTCTGTGGCAAGAACGACACGCTGGCTGAAACGGTGTAAAGCAGAAATGGACCGGCTCAATACTCTGCAGGATACGATCAACCCACACCAGATGCTGTTTGGAATCAATCAGGGCGGAATTTACGAAGACATCCGGATCGAACATGCAAAACAGATCGTGGATCTGGATCTGGACGGTTATGCAGTCGGAGGGCTTGCAGTCGGAGAGAGTCATGAGGAGATGTACCGGATCCTGGACGCGGTTGTTCCATATCTGCCGGAGCAGAAACCGACCTATCTGATGGGAGTTGGAACACCGATCAATATTTTAGAGGCAGTAGACAGGGGAGTTGATTTCTTTGACTGTGTTTACCCGAGCAGAAACGGACGCATGGACATGTATATACCAACCATGGAAAGCTGAACCTGTTCAATGCAAAATATGAACTGGATGACAGACCGATTGAGGAAGGATGTCAGTGTCCGGCATGCAGAAGCTACAGCAGGGGATACATCCGTCATCTTCTGAAAGCAAAAGAGATGCTGGGGATGCGCTTATGTGTACTGCACAACCTGTATTTCTACAACACGATGATGGAAGAAATCCGTGCAGCAATCGAAGCGGGAGAGTATCAGGTATACAAAAAGAAAAAAATCGAAGGAATGACGTCCGGAAAATAGACACTTTTCCAAATGTTTATAGAAAATTTACTTGAAGTATCATGATTTTTTGTGTACAATGGTAATATTGTCGGACGCAGGAAAGCGTGTGAGACAAAATGAAGAGTATATCACGGTAAGTGAGGTGTGCTGGTAAGATGTTAGGTGTTATTGTAATTTATGTAGTATTATTCGGAGGTCTCTGGTGGTTCATGATGCGTCCTCAGAAAAAGGAGCAGAAGAGAATCCAGGCGATGCTGGCTTCTATGGAAGTTGGAGATACTGCATTGACAACAAGCGGATTTTACGGTGTGATCATTGATATCACAGATGACGATGTGATCGTAGAGTTTGGAAACAATAAGAACTGCCGTATTCCGATGCAGAAAGCTGCAATCGCGCAGATTGAAAAACCAAACGCAGAATAAGAAAAAAGAGAAGCTGTTTTATGGCCGGAGGCTGTAGAACAGCTTTTTTTAAACAGAAGTTTATGGAATTCACAGAGTTCGCTCTGTTTTTTGGCACTTTTGTGTGGTAAAGGGTTGAAATGAGAAAAGAAATGAGGTATTATTTAGAATAACACTTTGAAAATTGGAAGGATGAGTATTATGAAGTTGAATATCGGAGTGATCAAAGGAGACGGAATCGGACCGGAAATTGTGACAGAAGCGATGAAAGTACTGGATCGAATCGCAGAAGTTTATGGACATGAATGTGTGTATACACAGCTTTTGATGGGCGGAGCATCCATTGACGTACATGGTGTTCCACTGACAGATGAGACGATCAGCAAAGCGAAGCTGTGTGATGCAGTTTTGATGGGCTCGATCGGCGGAGATACGAGGACTTCTCCATGGTATCAACTGGAGCCTTCAAACGTCCCGAAGCCGGACTGTTAAAAATCAGAAAAGAACTGAATTTATTTGCAAATTTAAGACCGGCAGTATTGTATGAAGAACTTAAAGAAGCGTGTCCGCTGAAAGAGGAGATCATCAAAGACGGATTTGATCTGATGATCATGCGGGAGCTCACGGGCGGCCTGTATTTTGGGGAGCGCAGCACCAGAGAAATAGACGGGGTGATGACTGCCTGCGATACACTTACATATAATGAAGAAGAAATTCGAAGAATTGCGAAGCGGGGATTTGACATCGCTGCGAAGCGTAGAAAAAAAAGTGATCAGTGTGGATAAGGCAAATGTGCTGGATTCCTCCAGACTTTGGAGAAGCGTTGTGGAAGAGGTGGCTAAGGAATATCCGGAAGTGACTCTGGAGCATATGCTGGTGGATAATTGTGCCATGCAGCTCGTGAAGGATCCGGCACAGTTTGATGTGATCCTGACTGAGAATATGTTTGGGGATATCCTTTCAGATGAGGCGAGTATGGTGACTGGATCGATTGGAATGCTTTCTTCTGCAAGTCTCAATGAGACAAAATTCGGACTTTACGAGCCAAGCGGCGGCTCTGCTCCGGATATTGCGGGAAAAGGCATTGCCAATCCGATCGCGACGATTCTGTCAGCAGCTATGATGCTTCGGTTTACATTTGATCTTGACAGGGAAGCAGATGCCATTGAGGAAGCGGTACAGCGTGTATTAAGAGACGGTTACCGCACGATCGATATTATGTCAGAGGGAAGCATACAGATCAATACCCGCGAGATGGGTGACAGGATCTGTGCATATATCCAATAGAAAAAACAGAAATTCAAAAAAAGGAAAGAGGATGATAGAAGATGAGAAGTGATACTGTAACAAAGGGGATGCAGCAGGCGCCGCACCGTTCCCTGTTCAATGCGCTGGGAATGACACAAGAAGAACTGGACCGGCCGTTGATCGGAATTGTGAGTTCTTATAATGAGATCGTGCCGGGGCATATGAACCTGGATAAGATTACACAGGCTGTTAAAATGGGAGTTGCTATGGCAGGAGGAACACCGATCATGGTTCCTGCGATTGCAGTCTGTGACGGAATTGCCATGGGACATATTGGATGAAATATTCGCTTGTGACAAGAGATCTGATCGCGGATTCTACAGAAGCACTGGCTATGGCACATCAGTTTGACGGACTTGTTATGATACCGAACTGTGATAAGAACGTTCCGGGACTTCTGATGGCAGCAGCCCGTGTGAATATTCCGACGATTTTTGTCAGCGGGGGACCGATGCTGGCGGGTCATGTGAAGGGAAGCAAGACCAGTCTTTCCAGCATGTTTGAGGCAGTCGGTTCTTATGCGGCAGGAAAATTTTCAGAAGAAGATGTGTGCGAGTTTGAAGAAAAGGCATGTCCGACCTGTGGTTCCTGTTCCGGTATGTATACGGCAAACAGTATGAACTGCCTGACAGAGGCTCTTGGTATGGGACTGAAAGGAAACGGAACCATTCCGGCAGTGTATTCTGCAAGACTGCAGCTTGCAAAACATGCGGGAATGCAGGTGATGGAGCTGGTAAGAAAGAATATCCGCCCAAGAGACATTATGACAAAAGAAGCGATTTTAAATGCATTGACAGTGGACATGGCACTGGGATGTTCCACAAACAGTATGCTGCACATTCCTGCGATTGCACATGAGATCGGAATGGATTTTGAGATTGATTTTGCCAATCCGATCAGCGAGAAAACTCCGAATCTGTGCCATCTTGCTCCGGCAGGACATACATACATGGAAGATCTCAACGAGGCCGGCGGAGTTTATGCGGTGATGAATGAGCTGAACAAAAAAGGACTTCTTCATACAGAATGTATGACTGTGACCGGAAAGACACTGGGAGAGAACATCGAAGGATGTGTCAATAAAAATCCGGAGGTAATCCGCCCGATTGACAATCCGTACAGTGAGACAGGCGGTCTGGCAGTACTCAAAGGAAATCTGGCGCCGGACGGAAGTGTGGTAAAACGTTCTGCAGTCTGTGCAGAGATGCTGGTGCATGAAGGACCTGCAAGGATTTTTGAGAGTGACGAAGAAGCTACAGAAGCAATCAAATCCGGAAAGATCAACCGGGAGATGTGATTGTGATCCGGTACGAGGGACCAAAAGGAGGTCCGGGAATGCGTGAGATGCTGAATCCGACTTCTGCGATTGCAGGATATGGCCTTGGATCTTCGGTTGCGCTGATCACGGACGCCGCTTCAGCGGAGCATCCAGAGGCGCATCTATCGGACATGTGTCACCGGAAGCGGCCGTTGGAGGACCGATCGCGCTTGTCGAAGAAGGGGATATCATCAAGATCAATATTCCGGAATTAAAACTGGAGCTGGATGTATCAGAGGAAGAACTGGAAAGACGTCGTGCTGCATGGCAGCCAAGAGAGCCAAAGGTCAAGACAGGATATCTGGCAAGATATGCGTCTATGGTTACCTCCGGAAACAGAGGCGCAATTCTGGAGATCCCGAAAAATAATTAGGAGGAGAGCATCATGCAGTTAAATGGAGCAGAGATTGTGATCGAATGTCTGAAAGAACAGGGTGTAGATACTGTATTCGGATATCCGGGGGGAGCAATTTTAAATGTATACGACGCTCTCTATGAGCATAGTAATGAAATCAGGCATATCCTGACTTCCCATGAACAGGGTGCGGCGCATGCGGCAGACGGGTATGCAAGAGCAACCGGCAGGGTGGGAGTGTGTCTGGCTACCAGCGGCCCGGGGGCAACGAATCTGGTGACAGGAATCGCAACGGCCTATATGGATTCCATTCCGGTCGTAGCGATTACCTGTAATGTAGGGGTTTCCCTGCTTGGAAAAGACAGCTTTCAGGAAATCGATATTGCAGGGATCACCATGCCGATCACCAAACATAACTTTATTGTCAAGGATGTGGAAAAACTGGCAGAGACAATCCGCAAGGCATTCCGGATCGCGCGCAGCGGCAGACCCGGGCCGGTTCTGATCGATATCCCGAAAGATATTACAGCAAACGTGACAGAATATCTTCCCCGGGAAGCAGAGTTCCCGCCGAGAAAGACGGAAACCATCACAGAGGAGGCACTTTCACGTGCTGTGGAGATGATCGAAGCATCCCAAAAGCCGTTTATTTATGCAGGGGGCGGCGTTGTCCTTTCGGGGGCGAGCAGAGAATTGCGTGAATTCGCAGAAAAGGTGGATGCTCCGGTGACAGATACTCTGATGGGAAAGGGAGCATTTCCGGGAACAGATCCGCGTTACACAGGGATGGTCGGAATGCATGGAACCAAGACATCCAACTATGGAGTCAGTGAGTGCGATCTGTTGATCGCGGTAGGAGCCAGATTTGATGACCGTGTAACGAGCGATACAGAAAAGTTTGCGAAGAATGCACAGATTTTGCAGATTGATATCGATCCGGCAGAGATGAACAAAAACGTGTTGATCGATCATGGAATCGTCGGAGATTTGAAAGAAGTTTTAATGCGGTTGAATGCAAGACTTGAGGAACAGTCACATCCGGAGTGGATGGAACAGATTGCAGCGTATCAGAAAGAATATCCGCTTCAGTATGAGGATGGAAAGCTGACCGGTCCGTATATCGTAGAAGAGATTTACAGGCAGACAAAAGGAGATGCAATCATTACGACAGAAGTAGGACAGCATCAGATGTGGGCTGCACAGTATTATAAATATAAAGAGCCAAGGACGCTCTTGTCATCCGGAGGACTTGGAACAATGGGATATGGACTTGGCGCATCCATCGGAGCCAAAATGGGCTGTCCGGAAAAGACCGTAGTCAATATCGCCGGAGACGGATGTTTCCGTATGAACATGAATGAGATCGCAACAGCTGCGAGATATCAGATTCCGATCGTACAGGTCGTGGTGAACAATCATGTGCTTGGTATGGTACGCCAGTGGCAGAATCTCTTTTACAATCAGCATTATTCCCAGACAATCCTGGATGATGCGGTGGATTTTGTAAAGCTGGCACAGGCGCTTGGAGCAGAAGGAATCCGTGTGACAACAAAAGAAGAGTTTGCAGACGCTTTTGCAAAAGCAGTAAAGATGCAGCGTCCTGTTGTGCTGGACTGCCAGATCGACCAGGATGACAAGGTGTGGCCGATGGTTGCGCCGGGAGCTGCGATCAGCGAAGTGTTTGATGAGATGGATTTGAACGAAGAATAAATTTTCTTTGTTTCAATATAAAAATGAAATTCAGGAGGAAAAGAAGATGAGTAGAGTGTACAATTTTTCAGCCGGACCGGCAGTGCTGCCGGAAGAAGTGCTAAAAGAAGCAGCAGATGAAATGTTAGATTACAGAGGAACCGGAATGTCGGTTATGGAAATGAGTCATCGCTCGAAAGCCTTCGAGACGATTATTCAGGAAGCAGAGGCAGATCTCAGAGAGCTGATGGATATTCCGGACAATTACAAGGTTTTATTTTTGCAGGGCGGAGCATCTCAGCAGTTTGCGATGATTCCGATGAATCTGATGAAGAACCGGGTGGCAGATTACATTGTGACCGGTCAGTGGGCAAAAAAAGCAGCGGATGAGGCAGAAAAGTATGGAACCGTAAACCGGATCGCATCTTCTGCAGACAAGACTTTTTCTTATATTCCGGACTGTTCGGATCTTCCGGTTTCAGAAGATGCAGATTATGTATACATCTGTGAGAATAATACGATTTACGGAACAAAATTTAAAGAACTGCCGAATACAAAAGGAAAGACGCTGGTTGCAGACGTTTCTTCCTGTTTCCTCTCTGAGCCTGTAGATGTCACAAAATATGGAGTGATCTATGGAGGCGTACAGAAAAATATCGGACCGGCAGGTGTTGTGATCGTGATTATCCGGGAAGACCTGATCACAGAAGATGTGCTTCCAGGCACACCGACGATGCTGAAATACAAAACGCATGCAGATGCGGATTCTCTCTACAACACTCCGCCTGCATACGGAATCTATATTTGCGGAAAAGTGTTTAAGTGGCTGAAGAAGATGGGCGGCCTTTCTGCGATGAAAGAGAAAAATGAAAAGAAAGCTAAACTGTTGTACGATTTTCTGGACGAAAGTAAGTTGTTCAAAGGAACCGTGGAGAAAAAAGACCGTTCTCTGATGAATGTTCCATTTGTGACAGGAGACAAAGATCTGGATGCCAAATTTGTGAAAGAAGCAAAAGAAGCCGGACTGGAAAATCTGAAGGGACACCGTACTGTAGGCGGAATGCGTGCAAGTATTTACAACGCAATGCCGTATGAAGGAGTAGAAGCTCTCGTTGCGTTTATGAAGACGTTTGAGGAGGAAAATGCGTAGTATGTATCAGTATCATTGCCTGAATCCAATCTCTCAGATTGGACTCGATAAATTTACAGAGAACTATCAAAAAACAGAGGCTGCAGAGGCGGCAGACGCAATTTTGGTCAGAAGTGCATCTATGCATGAGATGGAACTGCCGGAGAACCTGAAAGTTGTGGCAAGAGCAGGTGCAGGTGTGAACAATATTCCTCTGGATCGTTGTGCGGAGAAAGGGATCGTAGTATTCAATACACCCGGAGCCAATGCAAATGGTGTGAAAGAACTCGTAATTGCAGGAATGCTTCTGGCAGCCCGTGACATTATCGGAGGTATCAACTGGGTGCAGGAGTACGAAGAAGACGGAGATATCGCAAAAATCACAGAAAAGAAGAAGAAAGCTTTTGCAGGAACGGAGCTGGAAGGAAAAAAATTAGGAGTGATCGGTCTGGGAGCGATCGGAGTTCTGGTGGCGAATGCAGCGACACATCTGGGAATGGAAGTATATGGATATGACCCGTACGTATCCGTAGATGCGGCATGGAAGCTTTCCAGAAATATTCATCATGCAAAATCCGTGGATGAATTGTACAAAGAGTGCGATTATCTGACCGTTCATGTTCCGGCACTGGACGATACAAAAGGAATGATCAACAAAGACGCCATCAGTCTGATGAAAGACGGGGTAGTGATCCTGAATTTTGCGAGAGATGTACTGGTTAATCAGGAAGATATCGTGGATGCTTTAGTATCTGAGAAAGTGCGCAGTTATGTGACGGACTTCCCGACAAAAGAGATCGTAGGTGTCAGAGGCGCGATCGTGATTCCGCATTTGGGAGCTTCCACAGAAGAGTCCGAGGATAATTGCGCCAAAATGGCAGTTGCAGAAGTGATGGATTATCTGCAGAACGGAAATATTACACATTCTGTAAATTATCCGGACTGCGATATGGGAGTGAAAGGAAGCGGAGCAAGAATTACAATCCTGCACCGCAACATCCCGAATATGCTGGGACAGTTTACAGCACTTCTGGCAGGCGAGGGAATGAATATTTCCCTGATGGCAAATAAGAGTAAGAAGGAATATGCTTATACGATGATCGACGTAGAATCCGAGGTTTCCGGACAGATTGCGAAAGCACTGGAAGCAGTAGAAGGTGTTCTGAAAGTAAGAGTGATCGTGTGAGAAAAAGGCAGATGTTATCTGATTGAAAGGATCAGGGCATCTGCCTTTTGCAGTTATAGTAAGAAAAATTACTATTGACAATACATGTATGAGTGTATACAATTATACAAGAACTTTTGCTAAGTAGAGTGTTAAAGAGTGGACGGAGGAGAAAATCATGGAAAATAGAAAAGTACGTTTGAATCAGCACACAAATCTTCTGGAACTGGAAGAACACATGTATCCACTGGTGGATGTAGATACGCCGAATGTGTTCCGGAATCTGTTCCATTATGATGAAATCCCAAAGATTGCATTCAATGACCGTATTGTGCCGCATAATATGCCGGATGAAATCTGGATCACAGATACGACATTTAGAGACGGACAGCAGTCCAGAGCTCCTTATACAACAGAGCAGATTGTGACGATTTATGATTATTTCCATCGTCTGGGAGGTCCTAACGGAAAGATTCGTCAGAGTGAGTTTTTCCTGTACAGCAAGAAAGATCGGGATGCGGTCTACAAATGTCTGGAGAGAGGATATCAGTTTCCGGAAGTGACAAGCTGGATCCGTGCCAGTAAAAAGGATTTTCAGCTGGTAAAAGATATCGGTCTCAAGGAGACAGGGATTTTGGTCAGCTGTTCCGATTATCATATTTTTTACAAGCTGAAGATGACGAGGCGGGAAGCGATGGAACATTATTTATCTGTTGTGCGTGAGTGCATGGAAACCGGAGTTCGGCCGAGATGTCATCTGGAAGATATCACACGTTCTGATATTTACGGTTTTGTGATTCCGTTTTGTCTGGAACTGATGAAGCTGATGGAAGAGTATCAGATCCCGGTCAAGATCCGTGTCTGTGATACGATGGGATATGGGGTGAATTTCCCGGGTGCAGTGATTCCGCGTTCTATTCCGGGAATCATCTATGGTCTGATGACACATGCGGGCGTGCCAAGTGAACTGATCGAATTCCACGGACACAACGATTTCTATAAAGCAGTCAATAATTCGACGACAGCGTGGCTTTACGGAGCCTGCGGAGTGAACTGTTCCTTGTTTGGTATCGGAGAGCGTACGGGTAATACACCTTTAGAGGCAATGGTATTTGAGTATGCACAGCTTCGAGGAACACTGGATGGAATGGATACAACGGTTATTACAGAGCTGGCTGAATATTATGAGAAGGAAATCGGATACAGAGTGCCATCGAGGACACCGTTTGTCGGAAAGAATTTTAATGTCACAAGAGCTGGAATCCATGCGGATGGAATGCTCAAAAATGAAGAGATCTATAATATATTTGATACAGACAAATTCCTGAACCGCCCAGCGCTGGTTTCTGTTTCCAATACATCCGGAGCGGCGGGAATCGCCTACTGGATCAATGCCTACTATAAACTTCCGCAGGGCAGTCAGGTGGATAAAAATTCAGAACTGGTCAGCCGATTGAAAGAGTGGGTAGATAAGGAGTATGAAGAAGGTCGCGTTACAGTCTTGACAGATGACGAATTAATTGCCAAAATAGATAGTATATGTAAGGAACTGCATATAAAATTGTAGCTGGGAGGCTGACAGATAGAAAATGGGCGAATATCAGGATAATTCTCTGGGAAGCCGTGTGTTCCAGAGACTCCGCGAAGACATACTGAGCGGAAAATATAAAGAGCATGATGAACTGCGGGAGAATACACTCGGAAAAGAGCTGGGGGTAAGCCGGACACCGGTCAGAGAGGCACTCAGGCAGCTGGAGCTGGAAGGACTGGTCACGATCATACCGAACAAAGGAGCGTATGTGACCGGAATTTCATCCAAGGATATCAGAGATATCTATATCCTGCGTTCTATGCTGGAAGGGTTGTGTGCCAGATGGGCAACAGAGCATATTACGGAGGAACAGCTGGATGAGCTGGAAGAAGTGATTCTTCTATCAGAATTCCATATGAAAAAAGTAAGTGGAAATAATGCAGACCAGGTGACAGATCTGGATGGCAAATTCCATAAGATTTTGTATGAAGCATCGGACAGCCGGATTTTAAGCCATGTCCTGATGGATTTTCATAAATATGTGCAGCAGGCAAGAAGAAACTCTGTCGTTTCAGAGGAGAGAGCCAGAAAGTCGATCAGAGAGCACAAGCAGATCCTTCGTGCGATTCGAGACAACGATGCAGATCTGGCAGAGCAGCTTGCAAACGAACACATCCTGCATGTGATGCAGAATTTGAAAAAACAGGGATACGAAGAAATTTAGGAGGATACGGAACATGGAAAAAATTAAGATGACCACACCAATCGTGGAAATGGACGGGGACGAGATGACAAGAATTCTCTGGAAGATGATCAAAGAAGATCTTCTGGAGCCATACATTGACCTGAATACAGAATATTATGATCTGGGGCTGGAGCACCGCAATGAGACGAACGATCAGGTGACAGTAGATTCTGCAAATGCGACGAAAAAATATAAAGTGGCAGTCAAATGTGCGACGATCACTCCAAATGCGGCGCGTATGGAAGAGTATGATCTCAAAGAGATGTGGAAGAGTCCAATGGTACGATCCGCGCTATTTTAGACGGAACAGTTTTCCGTGCTCCGATTGTTGTAAAAGGAATTGAGCCTTGTGTAAAAAGCTGGAAGAAGCCAATTACGATCGCAAGACATGCATATGGGGATGTGTATAAAGGATCCGAGATGAAGATTCCGGGTGCTGGAAAAGTGGAGCTGGTCTACACAGCAGAAGACGGAACGCAGACAAGAGAGCTGGTTCATGAGTTTACAGGCGCAGGAATCGTACAGGGAATGCATAATGTCAATGAGTCGATTGAAAGTTTTGCAAGAAGCTGTTTCAATTATGCACTGGACACAAAACAGGATCTCTGGTTTGCAACAAAGGATACAATTTCCAAGAAATATGACCATACATTTAAAGATATTTTCCAGGAAATCTACGATGCAGAATATGATGAGAAGTTTAAAGCAGCGGGAATCGAATATTTCTATACATTGATTGATGATGCCGTAGCGCGTGTGATGAAATCAGAGGGCGGATTTATCTGGGCATGTAAGAACTATGACGGTGATGTGATGAGCGACATGGTGTCTTCAGCATTTGGTTCTCTTGCAATGATGACATCGGTATTGGTTTCTCCGGAAGGGTATTATGAGTATGAAGCGGCACATGGTACGGTACAGCGTCATTATTACAAGCACTTAAAAGGGGAAGAGACTTCTACAAACTCTGTGGCAACGATCTTTGCATGGTCCGGAGCGCTGAGAAAACGCGGAGAGCTGGATGGAAACAAAGAATTGATGGAGTTTGCTGACAGACTGGAAAAAGCTACGATCGATACGATTGAGGCAGGAGAGATGACAAAAGATCTGGCACTGATCACAACAATTGAGAATCCGACAGTCTTAAACAGTGAAGGATTTATCAAAGCAATCGCGAAGAGATTGTAAAAGAAAATAGAAAAGTGGGGTGAAAAATCTTACATCGGATTTTCACCCCGTTTTTTATACCCCGGGTGAGAGAATGATCACGAGATAAAACAGGGCAAAAAAAACAATTTTGTAAAGTATGTATTTTTTTATATAATAAAATGAAAAGATTTGTAACGTTTTAGAATGTGAGCAGTTATTAAGGTGAAAGGAGGGGGAGATGTGGAGTTCGAAAAAATATATCAGCTGTATTTTCGGGAAGTTTTTCTATATGTTCGCAGCCTGACGCCGGATGAAGTGACAGCAGAAGAAATTGCGCAGGAGACGTTTGTAAAAGCATTAAAATCTCTGAATCAATTTGACGGGAGAAAGGATATCAGAGCCTGGCTTTTTACAATTGCGAAGAATACATATTTTAGCTACTGCAGACGAAAAAAGCATGATGCAGATTGGACAGAGTATGAAAACATAGTAGATGTAGGAGTTCATTTTGCAGAAAATCTGGTGAATGAAGAAAAGGCATTTTTGATTCACAAGTTCCTTCACAATATGGAAGAACCATATAAAGAAGTGTTTAATTTGCGGGTGTTTGGAGAACTTTCTTATGAAAAAATCGGAACATTATTTCAAAAAAAGTTCCGGCTGAGCGAGAGTTACTTTTTATAGAGCGAAAAAGAAAATTGAAGAGTATATGGAGGAGCAGGGATATGAGTAAAATCAGTTGTAATGTAATACAGGATATCATGCCGCTGTATGTAGATGAAATTGTGAGTGAGGATACAAAGAAGCTGGTAGAAGAACATTTGAAGGAATGTGAAGACTGCAGAAAAGAAATGGAAAAAATGCGGGCAAAAATAATATTGCCGAATAAGAAAAAAATCAATCAGGCAGAAAAAGAACTGTTTCAGAAATTAAAACACAGATTGATCAACCGTAGGATCGCAGCAGCAATACTTGGGGCGATTCTTGTGTGCGCCCTTCTGGCAGGAGTTTATACAATTCTGGTGCTTCCGAAAGAGCCGATCCCGTTTGATCCACAGAAAATGGAAGTGGAAATAGTCGGAGAGGATGCCTATTTATCCTATGCAGGAAGTGATTCGGCAGGCTCTGTTTTTTGTAACCCTGTAACAGTGGAGAGGGAGCAGAAAAAAGGGAAATTGCAATGGTTTATTTAAATCGAAACCTGTGGTCCACATATATACAACCTCATTTGCAAGAGCAGAACGAAGATGAGATGATCTATCTCGGAAAAACTGCGGATATGGATATCATATACTATGGAAAGTTTGATGTGGAAAATTTTTATGAAAAAATACCGGAGATATTAAAAGAAATGACTCCTATCTGGAAGAAGTGATATTAGAAAATGAAATGGAAAGGACTCGCAGATTATTCTGCGAGTTCTTCCCATTTTTCGTACAGTTCTTCCAGTTCGGTATTGTTTGCATCTTTTTCCAATGCAAGTTCCTGACATTTGACAGAATTGGAATAGACTTCTTCCTGCGTCATCAGCTCGTCGATTTCCACATTTCGTTCTTCCAGAACAGCAATTCGGTCTTCCGTCTTTTTCAGTTCATTTTTTCGTTTTCGTTCTTTTGCCTGCAGTTCCTTTTGTTCCTGCCAGCTTAGTTTGGAGTCTGAAGGTGCCGATTCGGTGGTATTTTGAGGAACTGTCTGATCAGCAGCCGGGGTGGCGTATGCGGCGGTCAGTTCTTCTTTTTTCTCCAGATAGTAATCATAGTTTCCGATATAATTGACAAAAGTCTGGTTGACCAGTTCCAGAATCCGGGTGGCAGTCTGGTTGATAAAGTACCGGTCATGGGATACGTACAGAACCGTGCCGGTATATTCGTTGAGTGCCTGCTCCAGAATTTCTTTGGAAGTAATATCCAGATGGTTGGTCGGCTCGTCAAGAATCAGAAAATTGGCTTCTGAAAGCATCAGTTTTGCAAGAGAGACACGTCCTTTTTCTCCACCGCTTAAATCCCGGATCAGCTTGTAGACATCGTCTCCGGTAAACTGAAATGCTGCAAGAGTGTTTCGGATCTGCGTATTGGTGAGTGTCGGATAATCGTCGGAAATCTCGTCGAAAATAGTTTTTTCATTGTGCAGCACATGATGTTCCTGATCGTAGTATCCGATCTGAACTTTAGAACCCAGTGTAAAACTTCCGGAATCCGGTTCTACGACCTGATTGAGTATTTTCAAGAGTGTTGTTTTTCCGGTTCCATTGTCTCCGATGATCGCTACGTGCTCTCCGCGCTTGATTTCAAAGCTGATATCATGGAATAACACCTGACTGTCAAAACGTTTCCCGAGGATTCGATACTTAAAACGTCATTTCCACTGACTTCGGAAGGTTCCAGTGTAAAGTGCATCTCTCTTGCCGCTTCTGCGGGTCTTTCGACAGGTGTGATTTTGGAGAGCATTTTTTCCCTGCTTTCCGCGCGTTTGATTGATTTTTCACGGTTGAAAGAGCGCAGTTTTTCAATGACTGCTTCCTGATGCTTGATTTCACGCTGCTGGTTTAAATATTCTTTGAGCTGCGCATCCCGGATCATCTGTTTTTTCTGTGCATAGTCTTTGTAATTGCCGGTATACATGCGTACAGAGCCGTTTTCAATCTCGATGACCTTTGTCACAACGCGGTTTAAGAAAAACCGGTCATGGGAAACAATCAGAACTGCACCCGGATAGTTCAGAAGATACGTCTCCAGCCAGCTGATGGAGTTCAGATCCAGGTGGTTGGTCGGTTCGTCCAACAACAGGATATCTGGTTTTGTGAGCAAAAGTTTTCCGAGAGATACCCTGGTTTTCTGACCGCCGGAAAGGGTGTCTGTGGGTTTTGAGAATTCTTCTTCTGTAAAGCCAAGACCTTTTAAAACACCGGTGATCTCACTTTCGTAGGCGTAACCGTTTTTCGATTCAAATTCTGACATCAGCCGGTTGTAAGTGTTTAAACGGTTTGTCAGTTCCTCTCCGGAAAGAGATTTTAACTCCAGTTCGATGGCGCGGATCTGGGCCTCCAGAGCGATAATATCAGATTTTGCAGTTTTTAGTTCTTCATAGATCGTGTTTGTAGTATCCAGATTCTGATGCTGGGCAAGATAGCCAAGCGTCTTTCCTTTTGTCAGAATAACGTCTCCTTCATCCAGAGGCAGTCTCCTACGATCATTTTGAAGATTGTTGATTTTCCTGCACCGTTGACGCCGACAAGTGCAGCTTTTTCACGGTCTTCTACATGAAAAGAGCCATCCCGGACAATGAGATGGTCGCCGAATGATTTATTTAAATTATGACATGCGAGTATCATGAAATTCCTCCTGTATTTTGACAATAACTGATTATTTCGAATCATCACCATTCATTATAACGAAAACACGGCAAAATACAATATAAAAGTTTGACTTATCTTTCACAATTCTATATAATAAGAAAAGATTAAAATTGGAGGGTACAATCAGTGGAAGAAAGAAAAATATCCCGTGCAGTTATCAGCAGGCTCCCCAGATATTATAGATACCTTGGAGATTTGATGGAAGATCAGGTGGAGAGGATCTCATCCAACGATCTAAGTAAGAAGATGCATGTCACGGCATCCCAGATTCGACAGGATCTCAATAATTTCGGGGGATTCGGGCAACAGGGATACGGGTATAATGTAAAATATTTATATACGGAGATCGGCAAGATTCTCGGACTGGACAGAAGCCACAATTTCATTATCATAGGTGCAGGTAATCTGGGACAGGCTCTTGCTAATTATGCCTCTTTTGAAAAAGGCGGATTTATTTTAAAAGGACTTTTTTGATGTGAATCCCCGGCTTGAAGGAGTTGCCATCCGCGGAATTCCGGTACGGATGATGGATGAGCTGCAGGAATTTCTTCAGAACAATGAGATTGAGATTGCAGCACTGACGATTCCAAAATCGAAAGCAAAAGAAGTTGCAGAGTTATTAGTGGACAATGGAATCCAGGCTATCTGGAATTTTGCACATACAGATCTGAATCTGCCAAAAGATGTGATCGTAGAAAGCGTACATCTTTCAGACAGTCTGATGAAGCTGTCATATAATGTCAGTCGTCACCGGGAAGAACAAAACAAGTAAGAATAACTCAGTTCATGTGCAAAGGCGTGTGGTCGGAAAATATCTGGCTGCACGTCCTTTCTTTTCAGGAGCAGAAGGGAGATCGGGTATGAGATATTTACCAGACGGAGCGTGGATGCAGAGAGCGGATGAATATACGATTCAAAAGATCGGGATTCCTTCTCTGGTATTGATGGAGCGGGCAGCTCTGAAAACAGTGGAAGTGATGAAAGAGAAAGGAATCAGTCTGGATCACTGTCTTGTTGTGTGCGGAAGTGGAAATAATGGTGGAGATGGATTCGCCGTTGCAAGACTTCTTTATCTGGAGGGAAAAGATGTGTGTGCGGTTTTTGCAGGGAAAGAAACATCCATGAGTGAAGAATGCAGACAGCAGAGGCAGATCGCATCCAATCTGGGTGTTTCCGTTGTCACAAACATTCCCCCAAAAGAATATACTGTTGTCATAGATGCTGTGTTTGGTGTAGGTTTAAGCAGGACGATCGAGGGGCATTATAAAGATGTGATCGAAGAAATGAACCAGATACATGCAGAGAAAGTGGCAATCGATATTCCGTCAGGAATCAGCTCTTTTGACGGACAGGTGCTGGGAACGGCATTTCATGCGGACTTGACAGTTTCTTTTGCATGTGAGAAACTGGGAACTGTTTTGTTTCCGGGATCCGATTATGCGGGCGAGGTAATCCCTGTGGAAATCGGGATCGGGACAAAACTTTTTGAAGAAAATCCGGAAGTCTGTTACACATTGGAAAAATCGGATCTTTCCAAATTTCTTCCGGATCGGAAAAAGAATTCCCACAAGGGAAGTTATGGAAAGATTCTGATGATCACGGGCAGTAAGGGGATGTCTGGTGCGGCATACTTAAGTGCACGTGCAGCTTATATAAGTGGTGGCGGTCTGGTACAGATCTATACAGAAGAATCGAACCGGACGATTTTGCAGCAGCTCTTACCGGAAGCGATCGTATCCACCTATACAGAATATGAGGAAGAAAAACTGCAAAGTCTTTTGAAGTGGGCAGATGTAATCTGTATCGGATGCGGACTTGGAAAAAGCAGGACCGCCGGGCAGATACTTTCTTATTTGATGAAATATGCAGAGGTCCCATGTGTGATCGATGCAGACGGTTTGAATCTTTTGGCGGATCATATGGAACTTCTTCCAAAAGAAAAAAAGCCATTTGTACTGACACCACATATGAAAGAAATGGCAGGACTTTTGGGGTGTACCATCCCGGAACTTGGGAAAAACAGATTTGCTGCGTTAAAAGAATTTACAGACAGCTATGGTGTTGTTTGTGCACTGAAGGATGCACGTACGCTTGTGGCAGGAAAAGACCGGCAGATGTTTCTGAATACTGCTGGAAACAGTGCGATGGCAAAGGCCGGTTCCGGCGATGTGCTTGCCGGAGTGATCACAGGGCTTCTGGCGCAGCATATGAAAGTGTATGAAGGGACTGTGCTGGGAGTGTATCTTCATGCCTGTGGAGGAGATGCAGCCAGAGAGAGGAGAGGCGCTTACAGCGTTCTGGCAGAAGATCTGACAGAGGGGATCGCAGCTTGTATCAAAAAGACAGAAAAGGGGAGATAATGATGGAAAAACACAGCAGAGTGTATGCAGAGATTGATCTGGATGCAATTTCATATAACATGGAACAGATGAAAAAGAGGGTTGGAGAAGGCGCAAAATTTATTGCCGTAGTGAAAACAGACGGATATGGACATGGTGCGGTTCCGATTGCCTGTATGCTGGATGACGATCCGGATGTATGGGGCTATGCGACTGCGACTCTGGAAGAAGCAGTGGAGCTTCACAGAGCGGGAATTCAAAACCGACGATGGTGCTGGGATGTGTGTTCCCGGACCAGTATGAAGAAATGATAAAAGAAGAGGTGCGCGCCACAGTATACACACTGGATATGCACATGAGATTTCGAATCTTGCCCGAAAGTTGGGAAAACAGCGTATTTTCATATCAAGATCG